>Ga0189291_100034_pt1 | contig 290534 bp, 279 predicted proteins | sample UW1redminimetaG_FD_130331 | JGI IMG/M metagenome (GOLD analysis project Ga0189291, IMG submission 130331) | Marine microbial communities from the Costa Rica Dome - UW179B-red mini metaG | ecosystem: Environmental > Aquatic > Marine > Oceanic > Photic zone | place: Costa Rica: the Eastern... | reverse complement strand
TTGTTGATCTGTAACATGTTTACCCGACACAGCGATTCCTCCATTGCTGTGTCGAACCATATCAGATCAACCGGCCAAGATAATTGTCGCTAGACCGGCCAAGTTAATTGTCGCTTAATACCGCGTCACCAATCGACCTTCCATGCTTACGATTTATCTGGGTTAGATCATCCACATCGATTACAACTACTTGCATTGATACTGTCTTCATTGATTTAATCCAGTGATCGAAGTGATGCTCTAGAAATGCTATTGATACATCTTGCTCTAAGGGTGCAGCCTTTAACTTTTTTAGGGCTCTATTTTCATCCTTGCTAAGCCTTTTTCGATTCTTTGTTAATGATTTAGCAAATTTTCTTTTGTTAACACTTCTACCGAATAATGTATCTAGCAACGTAATATATCCGGCATCTTGATTTATCCTATTTTCATCACTGTGCTCATCTAATAGCCGTATATATTTAGAGCCCAATAGCCAACTTGGAGCTATATCTTCCCATTTCGACGTGTAGTCACCTTGCCAAATCGGGATAAACTTGTTTCTGTTGCTACCGGTAAACACTTCTGCCGTCATCAAATCTCCCTCGTAACCTACTCCACCAGTTCGCGCATCAGACTTTACCTTATATTTTCTACTACAAATCACCAGAACATAGTCACTATCTCTTACAGATCGCTCCATAAAGTGAGGCAACTGATCTCCAGGGACCGTATCCCATTGATCGAGAACAACGTTTACTCCGTCACTTTGTAAGCACGCCGCCAGTTTTCTAGCGAAATCCTGATTAGATATTCCTGAACGCTCTTCTCCCCAAACGTAGGATATAAAGACTTTCGGACTTTCCTTCACCTTCGACACCTCATACATTTAAGGACTCCGCCTCGATTGTATTTACAGTTATAGATTAAGAAAAATACCACCTGCCTAATTGTATAATTCGTTTTAACTACTGGGTTTCTATTTTCACTATTTGTGCACTAATAGCGTTTTACCAGAGTTTTCAATCACCGGGTAGCCCAACTGAGATAGCTCTCGTGCGGCTACTAAGCTCGGGAAAAGTTCGGTGTTCGGTGCGCCAAAACCCCCGCCAATTCTTCTACTTAGCAGGTTCGGTCGAGGCAAAGTTCGGGGAAAAGTTCGGTATACGGTCGGTTTCAGTGAAAATATCTGACGCGAATATCAAGAATTTCTTAGCATTCTTCAGCTTACTGCACCGATCCGCATCGATTTGTCCTTACTCATAATCCGTTTGTCCCTGGTTCGAGTCCAGGTGGGCCCACCATATTTTTGGACCTTCTCCGCGTTAAACCCCTTATTTTTCATTGAATTAGCATCTCGGCAGCGGACTTTTGGCCGGTATAAGTGACGGAATACGTATCCACTACTTATGATTCTGGCCTGAAAATCTGCTGCTTTGCAATTCTGCTCTTCGGAGCGCGGGCAGGATTAGAGCGGGCTCAGGGGATTTGTCTTGGGTCTTGCCTCGAAGACAGATCGAAATTTATGGCGATAGCGACAAGGGGTTGTCAGCAAGGTATGAATCACCAGCCCTCCACGTGCAAGTATAAAGTCACTTTGACTTTGTCACCGGCACCTTTACCGATCGCAGACCGGATTTCTTTGTTGATTGATATTATCTTGTCATCATCTTTACGCGGCGCAAGATTCATCGGGCCAATAACGCAGCCATCAATAATTCCGGAGACTTTTAGATGACCCCATTTCCCCGCGATGTGTGCTGTACCCGGAATTACAAGGTGGTAGGTCCATGCCCCGAAACCACGCCGGTATTGCAATACAAGTTCCTGATCTTTGATGAGTGTTTCTCGTATGTCGAACATGAGAATTCCGTTTACTTGCCTACATTTCAACAGGAAAAAATCTTGCGTCAATTTTAACGGAATTTTCTACTTGTAACTGCCCCGGATTTTAGGGGAGATTACACTGTCATGGTAGTGTCAATAATCCTGTCTAGCATCGAATGGTCAACAGGAGACTCCGTGTATGCAACGAAAAACCAGTCTGTCATGGTCAATAGGCGCAATCACGCTTGTGCTAAACCTGACTGCCGCCGCCCAATGCGCAAACCCGGCACCGGACAGTGAAATCGCACGCGGCACCGTTTTTATCGATGCCAATGCCGATGGCCTGATGAACCCCGACGAGACCGGGCTGGCCGGTGTCAGTGTCAGCAAAGGATGCGAGGTTGTAGTGACCGGGCCCGACGGACGTTATGACATCGCGTTGGCGCCGTTGCAGATTCTGTTTATATCGCAACCGTCCGGGTACAGCGTGGCGGTGGATGCCAACAACGTGCCGGCCTTCTACTACCGCCATTACCCGGAAGGAACCCCCGTGAACATCGACAACGCCGACGTCGAATGGAGGTTTCCAGTGGTCGACGCCACCGGCCCGATGCCTGACGCCATAGATTTCCCGCTGACCATCATTGAGAACGCAAGCCATCTGTTTGATGCACATGCCTTTGCCGATCCGCAGGCCCGCACGGAACTCGATCAGGACAAGCTTCGCGAAGACCTGGTGACCACGTTGATCGGCAATCCGTTCTCCGCTGAGTTTGGCATTACTGTCGGTGATGTAGTGTATGACAATCTTGACCTGTACGATCGCCACAAGGAAATGATGGCGTTAATGGACATGCCGCAATGGTACCTGCCGGGCAATCATGACTTGAACTTTGAGTCACCCGATGCACGTTTTGCCAACGAAACCTACAAATTGCACTTCGGCCCCACGTATTATTCCTTTAACTACGGCAATGTGCATTTTGCCGCACTCAACAATGTCGAATACGCGGGTGACGATCAACGCCTGGACGATGGCGGACGTTATCGGGGTTACATTCATGACGATCAGCTCTACTGGCTGGCGCGCGATCTCGCCAACGTCCCCCGCGACCAACTGATCGTCATTGCGTCACACATTCCACTGGTATCGGAGGCGATTGATGACAGCGGTGCCGAGCCGGCGACGGGACCCCACACGGAAAACTTTGCTGCGTTGCTCGATATCCTGGCACCGTTTGAGCATATTTATGGCATGGCCGGGCACGATACCAGCAACAGCTGGAAAGTCGAGGTGGGGCACAGCCACGGCTGGCATGGTCAACCGTGGATCGCGCATACCCTGGCGCAGGTTCGCGGCAATGGCTGGCACACTGGCCCGGAAGATCTGCGCGGCGTCAACGATGCCATGATGCAGGACGGTACGCCCAACGGTTTCTACCTGCTGCGCTTTGACGACGTTGATGTGACGCCGGAATTCATGCCCTTCCCCTACGGTGCCGATGCCGGTGAGCATATGCGCATTACCCTGGACCCCTTGTTGGTGGAGCCCGTTGGGGGCAGCGTTAACCGCGGCCAGCTGGTCGATGGCGCCAAGGTCGTGGTTAATCTGTTTGATGGCGGCGCCAGAGACCAGGTCTGGTTGTCGTTGAATCGGGGAGACAGACAAGCCATGACCTATACTGTGCGCACCGACCCGTTTTTAGAAAGGCTTCATGAGCAATTGCAAGACTCTGATCATCCGACAGGCAGCCCCACCCATTCCGCACATATCTGGGAGTTGCCTCTGCCAGACAAGCTTGAGCCGGGCGTTCACCGGGTCGACATTTTCAGCGCAGATGAATTTGATCAGCAGCGACATGGTGCACTGAGTTTCGAGATCCTGCCATGACTCGATATTTACTGATTTTTGTAACATTGCTTGGCTTTTACCAGCAGCCTGTGGCTGCCTCGGAGGTCACGCTATTGCAGGCATTTCATGTTGCCGAGATCTATACCGCGAACTCACCCTCTGGGCATGACACGGACACCTATAACGGAGACCCTCACTACGTTATCGAGGTTCCGGTTGACAATGAAATTAAGCGCGTGTGGATTCACAAGGCGCATGGCCGGGTATCGAAAATAGAATCTGGTCCCGTAGAGGCAACGATCCTGGAATATCAGTGGCCAAGCGTCAGGGTCGTCGCTCACCGTGGGGGAGTGGGACTGGATGTTCCTGAAAATACCCTGCCAGCTATCCAGAGGGCGATCGATATCGGCGCGCAGCTGGTAGAAATCGACATACGTGAAACCCGCGATGGTCACCTGATTCTGATGCACGATACCACCGTTGATCGAACAACTGACGGGTCCGGAAGAGTGGAAGAGATGACTCTCGAAGAGATCAAGGCGCTGGATGCTGGGGATTGGCACAGTGATCGATATAAAGGGACCGAGGTGCCGACTCTGAAGGAGGCATTAACCCTGATGAAAGGAAAAATAAGCCCTGATCTGGATTTTAAAGACGGGGATGTGGGGAAGCTTGTGGAAGTCGTCAATAGTGTCGGCGTTGCCGGCGAGTCTTACTATCATGGCTCAATCGAAAACAGCAGAAAGCTGAATGCTCTGCAGCCAGACATTTTTTTGCGGCCTTCGGTGAGCAATAGTGTTGATATCCATCAGACAGTTCGGATTTTGTGGCCACCCTTGATAAACCTGAACTGGCATGCGGTCACGGAGGAAAGCATCCGACTGATTCACCTGCTGGGCGCGCAGGCTTTTGTAAACACGCTCAGTACAGCCGATACCTTGTTGAATGTGGAACTGGCCGCTGAAGCCGGAGCTGATTATATACAGACGGATTATCCAGACAAGGTGATAGCCCTGCTGCGCGAGAAAGGATTGATGTACGACGAAAAAAAAGATGTTGGCGGTCCGATTCATCGATTGGGCAGTGAGAGGCTCAGTTACCCTTTACGGTGATTTATTTACCGTTTGCCCCAGGTTCGGGTCCAGATGGGCTCACCACTACTTTCAGCAACTTCTGCATAAAATCCTTTATTTCTCATTGCTTTAGATTGCGACCAAGGGCCTTTGGCCGTTATGAGTGACGAACTATGCGTGCGTTACTCCCGGAAATAGTCCTTACCAAGTAGAAAGCAATCGGGATATATTGTGGTCAAGTTAATGACACATCACCGACAGGGGGCATCATGACAACAATGTTTTCGATACGCATATTGACCCTTTGCAGCGCCATGGCTGCCATGTTGGCCAGCGCCACGATACATGCGCAGCCTGTCTCTCCGCTTACTATCATCGATGGTGGTTATGCTGAGCAGTGCTCCATGGCGGCGCGCAATCCTCAAGCGGCGTCCGGGATTACGATCACCGGATCGCGCGTCATCATTTCGCCCATACGGCTCTGTACGCTGGCAATAGAGGAGGGTAGTGAAGCAGATAATCGTGCAGCGAGCTATAACAATCGTGGTGTACTCCACTTTGAGGCGGCGAACTACGATGATGCATTGGCCGATTTCACTGAAGCTGTGCAGCTGGACGACACGCTGACGTTCGCACACATCAATCGGGGTAATATCTTTAACCTGCGTGAACAGTGGGCGCAGGCCATCAGCGCCTTCGATCGTGCCATTGAACTGGGTATTCAGCCCAGGCCAGCGCGCGCCGGAGCAGTAGCCGAGTCACCGGAGTCGCGTCAGGCAAGTGAGGCCAGAGCGGTACGTGAACTGGCGAGAGCCCATTTCAACAGAGGTATCGCCCACGAAAACCTGGAACAGCTCCGGGAAGCCTATCTCGACTACCGCAGGGCATCGGAACTGGCGCCCGAATGGGAGGAACCGCGCCGGGAGCTGGAGCGCTTCGAAGTTGTCGGGCGATGAGTAGTGATTTAGCCCATTCCCAGTGACAACTGGCATCATGCCCCCACTTCTTTTAAGCATTCTTCAACAATATTTAAGCCTTCTTCAAGCACATCGTCTTCAATTGTGATTGGCATGAGAAAACGAATGGAGTTAGCAAATAGACCGCAAGCCAGCAGGATCAGTCCTTTTTCCTGGGCTTTTTTTGTAATACCAGCGGCCAATTCAGCTTTGGGCTGATGGGACTCTTTACTTTCCACCAGCTCAAAGGCTGCCATAGCACCCAAATGCCGGGGGTTAGCAACGTGTAGAAATTGTTTTTCCCATCGGGCGAAACGGTCATACAGTTTGTGTCCTAAACGCTGACTTTTACCAAGAATATCTTCTTCCGCGAAGACATCAAAAACCGCTAATGCAGCGGCGCAGGCAGTTGGGCTACCCGTATACGTTCCACCTAAGGAATTAGGACCTGACGCATCCATCACGTTAGCGGTACCCACCACTGCAGAGATAGGCATGCCAGCAGCCATTGACTTGGCCATGGTCATCATGTCTGGCTGAACGCCACTGTGCTCAATGGCAAACATTTTCCCGGTTCGGCCAAAGCCACTTTGTACTTCGTCAACAATCATCAGAATATCGTTTTCATCACAAATCTTGCGAATTTCCTGAAGGAACTGGGGGGATGCCGAATAGAACCCACCTTCTCCCAGCAAAGGTTCAATAACAATAGCAGCCGTGTCTCCTGCAGGAGAATCTGACTTCATTGTCATTCTCAATCCACGCAGAGCTTCTTCTTCGCTGACACCATGGTAAGGAACCGGATAAGGCGCGCGATAGACCAAGCCAGGCATTGGGCCGAACTCATTTTGGTAAGGCGCTGCCTTGCCGTTCATGGCCATGGTCATGAACGTACGGCCATGATACCCCCCGTCAAAGCAGATCACATTGTTCTTTTTGGTAGCAGCACGCGCGATCTTTACCGCATTTTCCAACGCTTCTGCACCCGAATTCGCGAGCATGACTTTTGCATCACCCTTTACAGGAGCGACTTCAGCCAGCTTCTGGGCAAGCTTCACATAACCCTCATACGGCATAACGGTTTGGCAAGTGTGCATAACCTTATCTAGCTGGGCTTTTACGGCAGAAACGACTTTTGGATGGCAATGACCGATGTTAAGAACACCAATACCACCAGCAAAGTCGATCATACGCTTGCCATCAGCGTCCCAAATTTCTGCATTTAGTGCATAGTCCGCAAATTGTTTATTCGGGCTTGCCGCGCCAGCTGCCACATAACGTTCTTTAAGCGCCTGCAATTCTTGATTGGTCACTTTTTACTCCATTAGATAAATAAGAGATCCATCGTAGGTTCTATTCACCACGACACTTTTAAGAAATTCAATCTGAGTGCCAGGCAAGTGCTGCCAGCCAGAGTAAGCCTTAATTCAACAATTTGTGAAAGTATAAAGACAGGTATCACAATACTGACCTTTCTTTCGACTTCAAGGAAATGACCACACAGCCTTCTGTCCCTGAGGCGCGACCTGTCGACTTTTTATTACGCCGGTCTTCTACTTTCGGATGACCGGTTAGGTTTTTTAAAACGCTTGATCTTTGCTCGAACCTGGCAGATTCGGTGGCGTCTCATGCGGGCAGCTATTTTTTTTGTGCAGAACACCATATGATGTACCACAGCGGCATATTGATAGAAGAAAGACTCAAAGAACTGTTCTCTGACTGACCTGGGAGGGTGGTTGCTGTCTTAAGTGTTTCCTGTTTGCCCTATCCCGGGGAAATTGACCGGGAGAAAGTACACGCCCGGAGCGAAGCAGTACGGCAGGCAACTCTTAAACGCACGCCTTACCAGGAATAACTCATGACTGGCATAAGCGAAAGCAAACAAGAAAAAAAACAACAAACGCCACCGCCCGTCTATAACCCCTATTCAACCACCCGCGCCAGAAATTACGCGCTCGGCCTGCTTACCGTTGTTTACAGCTTCAACTTTATTGACCGACAGTTATTATCGATCCTGCAGGAATCCATCAAACTGGAACTGGAGCTGTCGGACAGCCAACTGGGTTTGTTGACCGGATTTGCCTTTGCCATGTTTTATGTCACTGCAGGATTACCCATTGCGCGCTGGGCCGATCGAGGCAACCGGCGCAATATCGTTGCCCTTGCCATCGGTGTGTGGAGTTTTATGACCGCCATCAGTGGCTTTGTGCAGAACTATCTTCAGCTGTTGCTGGCGCGTATCGGCGTCGGGATAGGCGAAGCGGGCGGCAGTCCACCTTCGCACTCGATTGTGTCTGACATTTACCCGCCTGAAAAACGTGCCACTGCGCTGTCAATTTACTCGACGGGTGTCAACATCGGCATCCTGTTTGGATTCCTGTTTGGCGGCTGGCTTAATGAGTTTTTTGGCTGGCGCGTTGCCTTTGTGGTCGTGGGCTTACCCGGTATTCTGATCGCAATACTGATTCGCATGACCTTGGCCGAACCGGTCCGTGGACTCAATGAAAACAAATATGTCCCCGAAACGTTGGTGCCTTTTAGGCAGGTATTGGCACTATTGTGGAGCAGAAAATCGTTTCGCCACATGGCGCTGGCAGCCGGACTCAACGCCTTTGCAGCCTACGGCACGCTGAATTGGCTGGCCTCCTTTTTTATTCGTAGCCACGGCATGACTACCGGTGAGCTCGGCACCTGGCTGGCACTGTCAACCGGACTGTTTGGTGCCATCGGCGTTTTTGCTGGTGGTATCATTGCCGACAGACTGGCGCCGCGCGACAAGCGATGGTATGTGTGGTTGCCTGCCATCGCCGGCTTTATCAGTTTGCCCTTTATGCTAACCGTCTATTTGACCTCAAGCCAATACACGGCATTGATTCTGGCCTTTATACCGGGCCTGCTGTTTAACGTTTATCTGGGCACCACCATCGCTACCTCGCATGCCCTGGTTGGTCAGCGCATGCGCGCCACTGCGTCGGCAATTTTATTCCTGATACTCAATATTATTGGTCTCGGCCTTGGCCCCTGGTCAGTCGGTATGCTGAGTGACTATCTGTTACCCACACTGGGTAATGAGTCGCTGCGTTATGCCATGGTGGCATTGATTCCGACGGTACTGTTCTGGTCGTCCTGCCATTTTTATCTGGCGTCCAGAAATTTGCGCGCCGACCTTGCGTCGGCTCCAGACTGATTTTTTTTAATCGACGGATTCTGACCAGAAGACCCGCTGTTGTGCGACAAACGGCGGGTTATAATCCCGGTGACAGTGACAGAAATCCAGATGAAACCAAAAAACAAAGGCCTGATACGCCTGCTATACGCCACACGTTACTCTTTTCAGGGACTACGCGCACTGTGGCGACACGAAGCGGCGTTCCGGCAAGAGTTGATGCTGTCGGTGTTGCTGACGCCCGTGATTATCATGGCCGACGTGACGCCAGCGGAACGCGCGCTGTTGGTGCTCTCACTGCTCCTGGTACTTATCACCGAGATACTGAACACGGCCGTTGAGGTTGTCATTGACCGGATCGGTCACGAAGACCATGCGCTGAGCGGACGGGCAAAAGACATGGGCTCTGCCGCTGTCATGCTCAGCCTGATTGGCGCAGCAATAACCTGGGGTATTGTGCTTTGGCCCGGTTACGACCCCAGTCGATAGCGCAATTTGATCACAAACTGATCCACGATCCGGTCGTTCCAGGATTGTTCGAACAGTTCCTGGAATTCGAAGAAGCTGTTGCGCGGCAGGTTGGAACCCCGGGTGTAAACGACAAACAGATCGGATAACGGCGCGATCTCCCAGCGGTAGCGTGCCTGGAACGTCAGCCTGGAGATCACGAAGTCGTCGGGCTGGTTATCCGGATTGGCCGTTGGTATCAATGGCCCGTTTCTCTCCGTATTGACCCGGTAGAAGCGGTCTTCAAACGCCTTCAGGGCTGTCCACTGGGTGCTGATGCGGATTTGCTGCTTGGCGGTGATGAAGTAGTCCAATTCCAGTCGTGGCGCCCATTGATGAGCCTCAAAACTGGTGTATTGGCCGGCACCGCGATGCAGCAGCAACGCTTCGCGGTCCGTATAGCGCAGGCTCAGGTCAACCGAGAAGCGATCCACCGGCCGCCATGCGACTCCGGCGCTGCCTTGCACTTGCCTTGAGCCCAGGTCCTCCGGGTCTACGTTCAGACCCACATTGTAGGATAGCGACTGGGCGCGATCGGTTTCGTAACTGATACCCGCTCCATAACGCACTGGCAACTGGAATGCGCCGGTCCCCCGGCCCAGGCGATCGTCGTATCGCGACGGGAAATACAGCAGTGACCAGTTCAGGCTGTTGTTGTCCTGAAAGGTATAACCACGCTGCAGAGCGGCACGAAGTCTTACCGGCAGGCCGTCGGTGTTCCATTCATTGGTGGCGATAAAGCCGGTGGTGCGATTACGCAGGCCGGGGATGTCGGACTCGTTGACAAAGTAGCTGTAGGAGAGGTTCATCTGATCATTACGGGTCAGAAAGCCCAGCTCATTGATGTCGAGCGTGTCATCAATCCATGTGGCGGTAAGGGAATGCTGTTTGCCGCGTTCCGGGCGATAGCTGAGGTCACCTAGAAATCCCACACCGGTCACGCCACTGGTGTCGCTGTGCATGAACTGTGTGTCGACGACCCATCGGTTGTTGCGGGAAAAATAGTGCATGTCCACGGCATTGACGACCGAGTCAATATCGGGATGCTCCACCGTGGTGCCCATCCAGCCCATGGCGCGGCGTCCACCCCCGGTTGTATCTTCATACAGCAGACGCGCCACACCGAAATTACGACCAGTTGCCTGCACGGTGACTGGTGTGCCATCAGGCAGGGTACCGGGGATTTCCGGATCATCCTCAGCGGCAAACAAAGTGCCATACTGCCACTTCCCGATCTGGCCAGTGTATTTGACGGCGCCCAGCAGCTCAGTGGGCCGGCTGACATCGGTTGGCAGAACATTCACATTGTCGGGAACATCAAAACCGGCGGCGCCACCAATGCGCCGGGTGTTGAGAATCTGGATTGGGCCACCGGGCCCGCCACCGCCACTTGTGCGCGGATGGGTATTGAATATGTCCTGACCTTCCAGGAAAAAGGTGCGCTTTTCCGGGAAGAAGGTTTCGAACGCACTCAGGTTGACCACCACGTCATCTGATTCGACGGTGCCGAAGTCGGGGTTCAGGGTGGCAGACAGCAGCGTGTTGGTGGTGGGGCGCCAGTAGATGTCGGCCCCTACTTTCGAGTCCTGCTCGTCACGCAGACCATCGAAGCTCGCGGAGGCGAACGGGTAGAAGGTCAACTGGCGTCGTGACTCGATATCCTCGAGCTCATACTTCTCGAATGCTGACAGGTATTGATTCACCGTGCGCGGCAGTGGTGGCGAAGACCAGGCCTCTCCTCCCAGATGACCTACCTGACGCTCATAATAAAAGCCGATCTCCCGGGAACCGTCCGCCGCCTGGGGTAATGGCATCATGGCCCAGGGAATGAAGTATTCCACGCTCCAGCCGTTTTCAAGCGCCTGGGTGCGGGCATTCCAGGAACCGTCCCACTGCATGTTCAATTGTCGCTCCGGCAGGATGGTGCCATCGGTCATGGAGTCGCCCAGATTGATGCGCAGGAAGTAACCGTACAGACCCTCCCCTGATGGATCCAGACCGACCACAAAACCATCCCGGTCCAGTTGCGTATCGCGGGAAGTCATGCGCGCCACCAGGCTATCAGCGGGCTGAAAATTCATGGCGCCAACGTAGATACCCTGTTCGGTATAAAAAGCGCGAATATGGGTTTCGTAGGGTACTTCCGCCAGCGTGTCAGGGCTGATCACCCGCATGCCGTCGACATAAGGCAGGTCGTTCCAGACGGCTTCGTCAAGAAACCCGTCCACATCGATATCGATCTGTTCTTCATCCAGGCGTGGCAGCTGGGGGACGGATGGCTGGGCATGAGTATTGGCACTGAGAATCAGCGCAAAAAAATTCACGACACAAAGGCTGACGATCCCGCGGAATCGATATTGAGGGTTCATAGCAGTTCTCGACAAGTCACATGATCTGGATTTATTCTTTTATGTTGTTCAGACCAGGTCCTGTTTGAAGACCTAATCACTGCTGAACCGGCCAGGCGAAAATCCCATTACCAGCGTGAAACTAGCGCAATGCTGCAGCGGCGTACAGGAGAATTACAAAGAATTACAATCTCCCGTTAGCCGGGTATTGGGGGCAAACGTTGCCAGTTCGGGAATCTCGCAGATGGGATACTACGTCGGTGCTGCATCACTTCATCAAAATCCACTGCTCTCTCCCATCCAGGGTGTACCTGAAAAAAACTGTTGCGGTCATTGCTATTTTTGATCAGCACGCATCATGATGTCCACTAAACCCTCAACCAGCAGGAACCAACACAATGAGATCATTTGCCCTTTCATTTATTTTGACTTTAATAGCGCTGTCACCATCGGCCTATGCCGAGGATGCCAGCACAGCCTGCACAGCGCTCGTGTTGGACTACGCGCATCATCGTGATAACTTCAATGCCGAGAGTTTTGCTAATCTCTTTACCGAAGATGGTATTTTGATTATTGGCGAGGATAGATGGGAAGGCCGCGCAGCCATCCAGGCACGCATTGACGCACTGGACAGCAGTGCGACGATACGTCACTACATGAGCAGCATTCGTATCAGCCCTATAGATGCAGATCATGCCACCGGCGTTAGTTATGTGGTAATTTACAGGACGCCCCAGGGTAGTACCGAGATTACCGGCCCGGCCTTGATCGGCGACTATATAGATCGTTATATCCGCACTGAGGATGGCTGGAAAATCGCCCACCGGGAATTATTGACGACCTTCAATCAGCGCTAGTGGATAATTTCAAATTTAGTTGATGCCCTCGGCAATTGGTGAGCTACTCGATTTCACGAACGAAGTAATCCAGGATCTCGGCATTTTCCGCGAGCATGTAGCTGAAACCATCCAGGGGATTGTCTGAGAAGCCTGCGCTTGCAGGAACCAAGAAAGGATCATGAGCATCAGGAGCTGCGAAAGTCGCATTGCCATTGTCATATTTTTTCATGTTTAGAGTTTTACCTGGCCATTGATAGCACTAGCGATCAGCCAGCCGACCCGACCCTCCGAGCTGGTAATAAACAACCGGGATGAAATCGTCCGGGCCCCAGCCTGGATCGTTGGTCCATTCTGCGTCATAGGCAGCGGTTGGCCTTGCGGCCATGACTTCGTCCAGCTTCTTGCCCTCTCTAATCAAAGCGAGGACCTTGTTCTGAATATCGAGAATCATGTCGCGAAACGCCACCAGTTCCTCACGTCCAACCACCTCAAGCCCATGACCCGGGATTATTTTTGTGTTTACACCAGCAATAGCGAGGGCCTTATCCAGCGCCTCAATGGTGCCTTTGAGGGTACCGCCATTATAAACATCGATGATGGGATAACTGGTGGTGCGATACACATCACCAAGATGAAGCACATCTGATTCGGGAAAATAAACAAAAACATCTCCATCGGTGTGAGCAGGTGGCGCCAGAAATGCTCTGACCTCTTCACCGTTAAGGTGAAAGCTAATGGCGTCGTTAAACGTAATCAGCGGCCTGGCCGCCGCTGGTTGTTGCGCTACAAATGTACCCCCTGCCCTGGGAAAACGGCTAGTTTCTTCAAAGAAACGTGTACGTGTATTGTCGTGGGCAAAAATCAGCACATCTCTCTCTGCGAGGCTTCTGTTGCCACCTACATGATCAATATGGATATGCGTGTTGATCAAAAAACGAATCTCTTCCCTGGTCACCTGCCCGACAGCGGCAACCAGCTTGTCGGCGAGAGGTTCGAACAGGGAATCGATCAGAAGTACACCGTCGGGGCCCACTTGCACGCCGATGTTACCCCCGCCGCCAGGGCGCTGCACCATGTAGACATTGCCCGCCACAGGCGCTATGGACAGCTCCACGTTGTCAAAACCCGGTTGCGCGCTGGCATGGCTGCCAATTGCCAGCGCAGCAGCCGTTAATGTGACACTTAATGCTTGATAGAGTCTGCTCTGTTTAAATATCATCTGCTTTTCCTGGCCTGTTGCGGCTGGGTACAATCGTGAGTGAAGCAGTTCCGAATGCTCAAGGCACCGGCCCATACGTTGGGGCATAAGGTACGCCATCGGCTTCCGCACGGCGTGCACCGGCCAGGATGCCAGGCATGGCATAATTGCCTTCATGGCAGGCGTATTCGTAGATCGGTTCATCAGTCCGGTTCATGGGTAATTCGCCACGCCAGGGTTGTGAGTAATTTTCCGGGTCGTTGACGGTAAATTCATACAGGACAACATCGTCGCTGACGCGCGTAAATCGCTCGACAACATGCATTTTTGTTGACGCGTAGAACCGGTGAGTCAGGGACGAACGGAAACTCTGTTGAGGATGGAAATTGGTGGTTTCCACAACAAGGGTGTCGCCCTCGTAGTAGCCGATGGAGTCGCCCATCCAGTCGTAGGTCGGTGGATCACGGAATTCACTGTTCAGGCGGATGATGCGGGCATCGTGATTCATTTCCGCCAATAACACCACATAATCGCGATTCTGAACGATCTGCGTATTATTGTTATAGGACACCGGCAGTTTTGGTGGTCCGGCCGTGGAGCCGAACCCCACCAGACAGCGCTCTCCCATGGGCCGCACCTCAGGGCCGTCGTAGCCCTCGCGTATCAGCATGGTGGCGCGATGATTGGCCACGCCGGTTTCATTGTAAGGCAGTCGCCCATCGGGCGGATCGATAAGAATGGATGAGCGGATTTCACCGCGCACTACCGCCAGCCGCTCACCCGGATCCATCCAGAAGTTGTTGTAGCCACCCACGTTCACGCCTTCGCGGGGTGCATCACGATTCGGATCGCTGGGTGTATCTGCAGCAAGGTTGCGTGCCCTGACCGAAGCTTCAAACTGCTGTGCCTGCTCCTGGCTCAGCACCAGATTGCCTTCATAGCGGGGATGGCGCTCCAGGGTAGTTTGCGTGGCGATCGACCAGACACCTTGCAGATCAGGGGCGCCCCAGAGGGTGCGAGGAACTGTATAGCCGGGTTCCGATTGAGCGAGTCCGTATGGCGTAGAGCTCATGCATGCCACTGCCACCAGGACACGAATCAGAGGGCTGATGCAATTGCAATTGCGCATACGCGAGTCTCTATTATTATGTTATTGAGTGAAGGTCTGGGCCAACGTTGAAGATACCTGGAAACCTGGCAAAAATAAATTAGCACACTGAGCGTTCTTATCAATAGCGAGTTATTGTGTCGCACCGTGACTCGCCTTGCCGGCGCATCCTGCGGATACATTGCCAAAAACCAGCAGGTCGTCCTTCCGGCAGGAAGAATAACACCGTCCTACGGGTTATCTATAAAATATGGCATAACCAAGAAATACTGAGCTCGCCCAGAGGACAACTGCGTAGAGCACACGGTAAGAGACCAGATTTGATCGATAGACAAACACTGTAATCAGAACAAGAGTCAAAGCGATAACTGAGAAAAAACTCAACGACCTGGCGAAAGCACCAAACAGCCATACTGCAACTGCTGAAAAAAATACGGTGATTACGCTCCAGAAAGAAAGCAGGTTAAGATTCAGCGACAAAACCGTTTTCCAGTCATCGGCTGTATAGAATATCCTTGTAAGAATTGTCCATACCAAAACCACCACGATCATTGACACACTTACCTCTCTCAAGTCCAGAACTCCGTACGTGGGAGTAAACGACACGAGTGACGAGGCAATGAGCACATTTACGATTAATCCAAATGCTTGAGCGGGGGACTGAATTTGCGAAGTATCTCGAAAATCGAGCAGTAGCACCTGTTCATAGGCTTCGATTAAATCCAGGATATTCTGCTTTAATCCAAGTGCCATGACCAAGTACCCTTCCGCTTTTTGGTGACAGGTTTCAATCTGAGTTTAAAAAATAAAATTCCAATACCTGCACACTTGGGTTGTCATTCAATGTTCCGCTATAGGCAGTGGTAATTCTGAATAACTCTCCACGTTTAGGATAATTGGCTGTTACCGGAATCCAGGACATAAGTGGCCTGCCGCCCTGTACTCGAAGTAGTCGCTCTGCTGCAACCGACTCTTGATTATTATGCAGTTGCGCAATTCTGTTAACAAAGCTATGTGATTGCTCGTTGGTGCTCCAGAGACTGGTATCATGCCAATCAAAGTAAGGCTTGTATTCCGGCAACCCGGCATCCAGCTCATTGACATTGCTTAAATGAAACCTGAGGTAGCTGTCTTTGGTAATCAATCCTGTGGAGCGCCAATTCCCCCACCACCTGAGCCATGGGGTCGAGGTATTTCTGAACAGGCTGACCGGCTGATTATCCAGATATGCCGTGCGGACAAATAAAATCTGGCTTTGACTTTCCAGGTATTCTGGCACGCCCACAACAAATTCAATTTCCCTTTCATTGCGAGAAACTCGATGCGGTGCATTTTCAGTGTTGGGCGCAAAATATTGCCAACTTCCATTGACCTGGACAGCAATATGATTGACGTAGTCCGCCACTCTCGGCGGTTCCGCGTAAGAATACTGGCATACCAGTAATAGAATAAGAATTGAGATGCAGGTATGGAGATTTTTGGGGAAAGAGCTCACATCATTCTCCCGCGGATATTTTTTATCTTGAGGACGTTCGGTTTACCATACTGGCAGGGAGGCGTCAATACATACGAAGGATAACTGTCTGCTCAAAATATAATTGTGACACCAGAAAGATGGAGGATTAACAATCGAAAAAAGTAGCTATCAGCGGATGACGCCACTGAAGCGCCATGTCACCGGTAACCACCGATAACATGACGCATCACGCTTACTTCTGCGGGCAGATCAGGAATTTCTCGCCGGTGTGTTTGGCGTAGTACTGACGCACTGTGTCTGCATCAAGCGCCTGCGCCAGAGAAATCTCATTGGTGTAATGACTGGCAAATGTGGTTTTCAGCTCCTGGGCAACGCGCGCCCGCAACCGCGAAGCAACCTCCATACCCGCCTTTGCCAGGAAGTTGGGCAACAACCAGCCACCTACACCCCACGCCATGCCATACGCCCGTTGCAACACGGTCGCCGAGGTGTCCAGGTTTCCGTACAGATACACCTGCTTGTGTTTGACCGAGCCGTAGATGCTGTAGGCGCCCGGGGTGCGCGCCGCAGCCGCTTCCATACAGGCCAGGATATTCGACGCCAGTGTACCGCCGCCAGTGGCATCAAAGGCCAGCGTAGCGCCGGTGGCATGAATGGCATCGGTGAGCTCGGCCATAAAATTCTCTGAACTGCTGTTGACGACGTATTTGGCGCCCATGTCTTTCAGCAAGGCCGCTTGCTCTTCTTTACGCACGATATTGACCAGCTCTACCCCATCAGCCTGGCAAATGCGTACCAGCATCTGTCCCAGATTGGATGCGGCGGCGGTATGCACCAATGCGGAGTGATCTTCCATTTTCATGGTTTCGATCATCGACAGCGCAGTTAGCGGATTGACAAAACAGGACGCGCCGTCTTTGGCCGTATGCCCTTCCAGCAGTGGCAGGCAGGCATCAGCATTCACCACGCGGTATTGCGCATACATGCTGCCGCCCATCACCGCCACCACCTTGCCCTCAAGCGCTTTGGCCTGTTCCGAGCCACCCGTCGCCACTACCGTGCCCGCGCCTTCATTGCCCACCGCTAGCGCCTGGCCGATGCGCGCCTTCATGACCCGCATACCCTGCTCTGGAACCGGCACTTTCAACACGGTGTTCTGACCCTCGCCAGACGAGGTGGCCGCGCTGATATCGGACCAGCCAAACATCACGCCCTGATCTGAAGGGTTGATCGGCGTGGCTTCGACGCGGACTAACACCTGGTTGGCCTCAAGTGTTGGAATCGACTGTTCTTTCAGCTCCAGGCGCAGTTCGCCGGATTCACTGACCGTAGAAAACATTTGCAGATTGGTAGAGGGTGTTGTCATGAATATCCCGTTAGTTCATTGCTCGTGGATTGATAGTTGTTTATGCAACCAGTGTAACCGATATCCCGGGGCATTGCTGACGCAGACTTGCATATGACTTTCAGCACAACATATCCTAGACGGCAAAGGTTCGCTGCTGTGACGCCACTAACCCAAGGGGACACTGATGACTATGGCAACCAGAGCTATGAAATGGACTGCACTGGCTACGCTGACGCTACTGACCATCGTGGTTCTTGTCAGTGTTTATTTGACCTGGGGCGGCAGCGTGCAAAGTCTGCCGGACAATCATGGTCAGGTAGAAGCAGAGCTTTTTGTCGGCCAAGGGATCAACCAACCGCTACTGGTCGGTCTCGGCGGCGCGGAAGGAGGCAATGCCTGGGCCAGCGACTTTTGGGCCGCCCAGCGTGACGAATTCATCGCTCAGGGCTACGCCTTCTTGGCCATCGGGTATTTCGGCGCGGCCAATACGCCACAGGAGCTGGATAGAATCGCACTCGAGGGGATCCACGACGCGATTCTGGAGGCCGCAAGTGATCCAGCCGTTAACAGCCAGTGTGTCGCGTTGATTGGCGGCTCCAAAGGCGCCGAGGGCGCACTGCTGCTGGCCAGCGAATACCCGGACATAGACGCTGTTGTCGCCATGGTGCCCGGCAGTGCGGTGTTCGCGGGACTCACAATGGCGATGAATACATCATCTTTCTCCCTGCACGGTGAGCCACTGGATTTTGTCCCTGTTCCCTGGAGTGCCACCCCCGCGTTGATCAGGGGCGATCTGCGTGCGGCATGGGTCGAGATGATGAAAAACGAGGACGCCATGGAGACAGCGGCCATCAAGGTGGAGAATATCAATGGCCCCATATTCTTTGTTTCAGCAACCGGGGATGAGTTCTGGCCGTCTACGGAAATGTCACGTGCCATGGAACAGCGACTGGAAGATCTGAACTTTCCCCACTATGTCGAACACCTGGCCGTTGAAGGCGACCATGCATCCGTTCTTGATCATTTCGACGAAATTGAAATATTCTTGCGTGAACAGTTTCTTGACGAAAATTCACCCACCTGTTCCAGATAAAACTGCAGGGCGGTGCCAGCACGCTGATATGTTCACCGCATCCGCTTTTCCACCAGATCAAACAGGCCCTGCACCAGCAGCGCCAGTACCGCAGCGGGAATGGCGCCTTCCAGAATCAGCGCCGTGTTATCCAGGCGGATGCCGGTCAGAATAGGCTGACCATACCCGCCGGCGCCAATCAATGCACCCAGAGTCGCGACGCCGACATTCATGACCGCGGATATCTTGATGCCGGAGAGAATTGACGGGATCGCCATGGGCAGCTCAATGCGTCTCAGGATCAGGGCGTTGGGCAAGCCCAGTGCGCGGGCAGATTCCATCACCGGCGCCGGTATCTGCCTGAGGCCGGAATGGGTATTGCGAACGATGGGCAGCAGGCTGTACAGGAACATGGCGACGATGGCAGGCAGGGCGCCGATGCCGAACAGCGGTATCATCAGCACCAGCAACGCCAGGGACGGGATGGTTTGGAGAATGCTGCTAACGCCCAGCAACAGGGACTCCAGCGCGCGCACCTTGGCCGCCAGCACCCCCATGGGAATAGCCACCACAATGGCCATGCCCAGCGAGATCGATACCAGTGTAAGATGATCCAGTGTGTTTTGCACAAAACGCGGCCACAGCCCGCTGACCGACTGCTCGGAGACAACACCAAAACGACTGCGCATAAACTCACCGGCCACCACCGCATCGTCGCGCTGATCCAGCTTGACAGCAGCATTCATGGCGATCATGGCGGTCTCATCAACGGCACCGGCAAAACGTTCCAGCGCAGCCACTGCTTCAGGCGGCAGTGTCTGGCGATACAAAAACACCGCATCGTAGTCAGGAAAGAACTGCTGATCATCAACCAGTGCCACCAGATCATAAAAGGCGATCTCCGGATCGGTGGAATACAGATCCAGCACATCGATGTCACCACTGGCGATACCGCGATAGGCCAGGGCATGATCCAGGCCGGTGACGTTCAGCGGCGCCAGTCCGTACGCGGCGCTGACGCCCGGCCAGCCGTCCTGGCGTTCCATAAATTCATTGCTGAAACCAAAGCGCAGATCCGGGTGGCCACGCAGATCACTGATGGTCTCGATACCCAGGGCCTCGGCCTGTGCACGTCGCATACCCAGCGCGTAGGTGTTGTTAAAACCGAGATTGCCGGTAACGCCGACCCCAAAAGCCGACAGTGCCGCCACCATGTCCTGCCGACTGCCAATGCCCTGTCCCGCCAGGATTTCTTCGGTGATGGTGCCGGTATAGTCCGGATAAACATCGATACTACCGCTGAGCAGAGCGTTCCAGAGGATGCGCGTGCCGCCCAGTTGCTCGTTGTGGACGGTCGGATACCCGGTATCCTGCAGCGACTGGGCCGCCAGATGACCGAGCAGCACATTTTCGGTATACAGTTTGCTGCCGATGGTCAGCGGCTGGGCCAGCGCGACAGAGGACAGCAGCGAAAAACACAGGGCGAGGACAGTAATGACGCCTTGCATGTCAAATATCCTGCAGCGGACTACGCTGCGCGGTGACAAACTGCTCGACAAAGGCGGTTGCCGGGTTGTGCAGCAGTTCACGAACCGGCCCATCCTGAATGACCCGACCCTCCTGCATCAACGCAATACGATCACCCAGAAACGCCGCTTCGCCCAGGTCATGGGTCACCAGTAGCACAGTCTTGCCCAGCTTGCGGAAAATGCTGCGCAGATCATTCTGCAGCTCATAACGCACCAGGGGATCGATGGCCCCCAGCGGCTCATCCATCAACAACACCGGCGGATCCAGCATCAGCGCGCGCATCAGACTGATACGCTGAGCCTGGCCACCGGACAGTTTGCCGGGACGCCGCGCCAGCAGGTCCTGGTCGATACCGGTCAGACTACACAACTCGCCTATGCGCCGGCATTCCTGTTCGGCTGGCCAGCCCAGATAGCGAGTGACCAGCGTGAGATTGTCATGTGCCGTCAGGTGCGGGAACAGTCCGCCGCTCTGGATCACGTAGCCCATGCGCTGGCGCAATGCCAGTCGATTGTGCGGCGTCATCACCTCGCTATCGATGGCCACCTGGCCAGCATCGGCCGTGATCAGGCCCATGACTACACGCAGCAATGTTGATTTGCCGCAGCCACTGGGGCCGATCAGCGACAGAGTTGTGCCGGCCGGCACGGTCAGCGATATTTCCGCAAGTACCGTGGTCTGGCCATACACCTTACTGACATCCTGTATCGCAATCATCGAAGTAGAGCACCACCGGGTTCGTCATCAACCTCCATTTGACGCGTAAAGCCATGGTGGGTCAAGGATTGGCGCGCGCAGTGTTAGCAAATCCGCAACAGCTACGGCAAAGTCAGGAAACGGAAGCGAATGCGCATAGCACTGTACAAACCCGGCCATCGAAGATACCTTTGCAGTTAATGGCGCACGTCCGAACCTCAATTGCTAGGGAGATCCTTCCTTGAACAGATGGTCCAAGCGCTACCTGTGCAGGATTGCAGTGCTGGCTGTCCTGTCGGGCGCAACAGTGGCGGTATCGGTGCTGGCAGCTCAGGACACTGACGCGCCAGCCCGCAATGCGTTCGGCCAGCCCGACATCCAGGGGTACTGGAATTTTGGCACACTGACGCCGCTGCAGCGCCCTGAACACCAGGCCGACAAACCATTCATGACCGCGCAGGAGGCCAGGGAGTTTGAACAATCGATTGTCAGCGCCCGGCAGGCGCGATTCGAGCGCGAGCCCGACGGCCCCAACATCGGTTACAACGACTTCTGGGATGAATGGGGCGATGGCGTCGGTGACAATCTGCGCACCTCCATCATAGTCAGTCCGGCCGATGGCCGTATCCCACCATTAACACCTGATGCCGTCCTGCAACGCAGTGCCGCCGATGAGGATGTACTCAGTGAACGTCCTGCGCGCTTCCTGCTGGGAGGCATCAGCAAAGACGGTCCCGAAGATCGTGGTCTGTCCGAGCGCTGCCTGGTGGGTTTCAACACCGGCCCACCGATGTTGCCCAGTAAGTACAACAACAATATGCAGTTGCTGCAGTTCAAGGACCATGTGGTGATCGTCACAGAAATGATCCATGACGCTCGTATAATCCCTCTGGACGGCCGCCCTCATATGGATCCGGCAATCACGCAGTGGTCCGGTAATTCGCGTGGACACTGGGAAGGCGATACGCTGGTCGTGCAAACCCGCAATTTTACTGACAAAATTGCCAGCCTGTCGCAACCCTATGCCGCCTGGGGCTCGGCCGAAAACATGCAGCTTGAGGAGCGTTTTAGCTTAAACGGAAATGGCTCACTGGTTTACGAATTTACCATCAATGATCCTGCCACTTTTGTGGAACCCATCCAGGGCATCCTGCACATGCGCCGCTCACCTGACCGTATTTATGAATATGCCTGCCATGAGGGCAACTACGCATTACCCGGCATATTGGCAGGCGCGCGCCAGGCGGAAAACCGGTAGGCACTAGATTCACTTTGTGGCCGCTAATACCCGATGAAGCGCCGTACCGAACCAACAATCGCATAATGCTGGCAGTTATGCAGTCGGCGTCGGCCTGATCAGCAGCTCGTTGACATCAACATGGGCAGGCTGCGACAGGGCATACCTGACTGCCCTGGCGATGTCGTCAGGCTGCAGCGCATTGTCGGGGGATTCGTCAAAGAATGGCGTGTCAACCATACCCGGCTCAATGAGTGTCACCCGGATACCACTGCCGCGCAGCTCTTCTCGCACGCCGTAGCCGATCGCCGATACCGCCCATTTGGTGGCGCTGTACATGGAACCGGGGATTGTTGCCCGGCCCGCAGCTGAGCCGGTAATCAGAACGTGGCCCCGGGACTTTCTGAGCTCAGGCAGGCACGCCTGCAGGGTAATACCGACGCCCAGAATATTGGTCAGTATCATGTCTTTCCAGACCTCGGGGTCCGCGCCACTGAAGCCCCCCGGCTCGCCGCCGCGGCCAGCGTTGGCAAACACCGCATCAATGCGGCCAAAGGCCTTAACGGCCTCGCCGACCATGGCCTGCTGGTCCGCGACCTGCTGCACATCACAGGCCACAGTGATCACGTGCTGGTCACCGCCCAACTCTTGCTGCAGTTTTTTCAGTTTGTCCGCAGAGCGGGCCGCCAGTACCAGCCGGTACCCTGCCTCGGCCATGGCCCTGGCGGTTGCCTCGCCAATCCCCGACGATGCGCCGGTGATGACCAGGACCGGGCTGTCGTTGTGTATGCTGCTACTCATCTGTGTCCTCCTGTCCGCGTAGGAACATTGAATGTATCAGATGCGTAGAACCTATTACTGATAGGGCAGATTGTCCAGTTCCGAAGCAACCTGGCGCTTGCGCCGGTGCCAGGTTCAGGACAGCCGGCGTGAGTTGCCATCATCACGGAAAATGATCAAGGGACGGACCTCATCATCGGCCACCCGAGGTTGCTGCGCCAGCGTCACCTGATCGGTCACCACCGAATGGTGGGGTGATTTGCTGCATACCGGATCGGCATTGCGGGCATCGCCGGTGAGCATGAATGCCTGGCAGCGGCAGCCGCCAAAGTCCTTGTCCTTTTCATCACAACTGCGGCAGGGTTCCTTCATCCAGCCATCGCCGCGATAGGCGTTAAACGCTTCCGATTCGTACCAGATGCTGCGCACGTCATGATCACGCAGATTGGGAAATTCCAGGCCAGGCAGCATACGGGCTTCATGACACGGTAGCGCCAGTCCGTCAGGCGCGATATTCAGAAACACGGTACCCCAGCCATTCATGCAGGCCTTGGGTCGATCCTGATAATAGTCGGGCACAACAAAATACAGCTTCATTTTATTGCCCAGACGGGCACGGAATTGATTGCAGACCGCCTCGGCATGCTCCAGCTGTTCACGACTGGGCATCAGGTGCTCGCGGTTTTTCAGGGCCCAGGCATAATACTGGCTGTTGGCCAGTTCCACGTGATCGGCCTGCATCTCCTCGGCCATCTCCAGGATCTGTTCGATGTGGTCAATATTCAGCCGGTGCAGCACCACATTCAGTACCATCGGATAGTCATACTGTTTGATCAGCCTGGCGACCTTGAGTTTCAGATCAAAGGTGCGGGTACTGGACAGAAAGTCATTCATCTCTTTGGTGGAGTCCTGGAATGACAACTGTATCTGGTCCAGGCCGCCAGCCTTGAAGGCAGCGATACGTTTTTCAGTCAGGCCGATACCCGAGGTCAGCAGGTTGACGTAGTAGCCCATCTTGCTGGCTTCGGCGACAATCACCTCGGCATCATCGCGCATCAAGGGCTCGCCACCGGAGATACCCAGCTGCACGGCGCCCAGTTCACGCGCCTCGCGCAGCGCCTTCAGCCACTCCTCAGTGCTCAACTCCTTTTCAAAGGTCGATGCGTAGTTCAGCGGGTTGTAACAGAACACACAATGCAGGGGACACTTGTAGGTGATCTCGGCATTGACCCACAGCGGCGGTTTGATGGTATCAGTCGGTGGTGATCCAGCCTTTGTCATGGGCATGCTCCAGAAAGTCGGTGACGTCTTGCTGCAGGTCTGCGCCGGGAAAGGCGGCCTGCAGGCTACTGATGATGTCCGTGGCAGTGCGTTGCCCGTCAACGCGCTGGAGAATCTCACCAGCGCTCCCGGTCAATTTGATTAATCCTTCGGGGTACAGCAACACCCAGGCGTCCTGGGCTTTTTCCCATTGCAGTTTGTATTGCCGGGCAAATCGCAGCGGAGTGTCTTTAGCCAGACTCATTTGGCCATCCTCGCAATTGCGCCACTGTTGGTTTCGCCGATGCCGTAGGTAACCTGCATGGCATCCAGCATGGTCCACAGCACATCAAGTTTAAACTGCAGAATATTCAGTGCCCGCTCCTGTTCTGGGCGGGTTTTGAAGTGAGCCAGCGTTACCCGCAACCCGTGCTCCACATCGCGCCGTGCTTCGGAAAGCCGCTTGCGGAAATACTGGTAACCGCCTGCATCTATCCACGGGTAATGCTGAGGCCAACTGTCCAGGCGCTTCTGGTGAATGGTCGGTGCAAACAGTTCAGTCAGCGATGAGCACACCGCCTCCTGCCACGATGCGTTTCTGGCAAAATTGACATAGGCATCAACCGCAAACTTAACGCCAGGTGTCACGCTTTCCAGAGAAATCACCTCGTCATGATCCAGCCCCACCGCTTCGGCCAGCGCCAGCCAAGCCTCGATGCCGCCCTCTTCCCCGTCAGCGCCATCATGATCCAGAATACGTTGAACCCACAAACGGCGATGGTCACGGTCCGGCATATTGGACATGACGGCGGCATCCTTGATCGGGATCATGACCTGATAATAGAAGCGGTTGAGCACCCAGCCCTGCACCTGCTCCCGGGTACATTGCCCGCTGTTCATGGCAATGTGGAAGGGATGGAAAATGTGATAACAGGATTCCTTGCCGCGCAGTCGGGCTTCAAACGCCTCAACTGACCATGGCGCAGCGGTATCAGTGGTCATGCGCACGCTCCTGCACAGGCTGTAAAAGATTGATTAAAAAGACTGTCAAAGACTGAAGTCCATGCCATCAAAAGCCACGTCGATATTTTCCAGTTGCAGAATCTGCCGCTCACCGGAATCTTCGCGAAGGATAGGATTGGTATTGTTGATATGAATGAGTATCTTTCGAGACGCTGGTAATGGCCTGAGCGCCTCAATCATGCCGCCAGCACCCGACTGGGGCATATGCCCCATGTCCATGGACAGTTTGTTACTGATACCCAAGGCCTGCATCTCGTCATTGGTCCAGCAGGTACCATCCACCATCAGGCAGTCGGCCTGCTGCATAAACGGCAACAGATGCGGTTCGATGGACGCCAGACCGGGCGCATAAAACAGTTTTTTGCCGCTGCGCATATCTTCCAGCTGTATGCCGATATTGTCGCCCTCATGGGGATCATGGCGGTGCGGTGAGAAGGGTGGTGCCTTGCTGCTCAACGGCACGGCGGTAATACGAATATCGTCAATGCCGTCTACCGTAAAAGTGTGTCCGGCAGTGGTGGGGATCTGATGCCAGGCCACGCCGCAAAAATGCTCCAGTACCCTGAACACCGGATTGCCCTGGGTCAGGTCCTCGTGGACCATGTCTGTACAATAGATGTTGAGTGGCGTTTTGCCCTCGCGCAGCATAAACAGACCTGTCGTATGATCAATCTGCGCGTCCATCAACACAATGGCCTTGACGGCGGTATCACGGATGGCGCGTCCCGGCTGCAGTTCCGGGAAGCGCTGAAACTGCGCCAGAATATCGGGCGAGGCGTTGAACAGCAGCCAGTTGATATTGTCGCTGCTGATGGCAATGGAGGACTGGGTACGCGGTGTCGCCTTGATAGTGCCCTTGCGCACGCCGTCACAGTTCGGGCAGTTGCAGTTCCACTGCGGGAAGCCACCACCGGCGGCAGAACCCAGAACGCGTACTCTCATGGTATGTCCTTAGCTAAATTCTGTTGTTAATGAATCGGAGAGAAAGCCACCGCCTGCGGCGGTGACTTTCTCTCCGGGGTCACTCTTCATGCATCAACCGGCCAATCAACGGCTGGCGAAATACATGGTTACTTCGAAGCCATAACGCATTTCGGTATAATCTGGTTTAGTCCACATAGGTCTAATCTCCACAGTAGTTGGGTTTTCCCGGTTGCCCGGGGACTTGCGCCTGAGCAGTTTCAGCGGCCAGGACACAAGACCATTCGATTCTGGCTCGGCCGGGTGCTGCTGCGCTGCCGCATTTTCAGTAAAAGCCACTCATGATTTTCATTAGATTGCGGGTCGTACTCTTGGCAAACTGCCCGCAGGACTGTAAAAAAGCTCAGATTTCCTATTTACCTTTGCTGCCAGTGGCCTTTGCCATCAAAACCGGAGCTGACTATCAACGCGCTATACCCCCCTATCAAACCCTATTTTGTCGAGCAACTGACGGTCTCTTCGCGACATTCGCTATACGTGGAGCGCAGCGGCAAACCAGGCGGTCATCCGGTGATCTTCCTGCATGGTGGTCCGGGCAGTCAGGTGAGCGCCGCGCATCGTCGCTACTTTGACCCGACGTTTTTCGATATTGTGCTGTTTGACCAGCGCGGCTGCGGCCAGTCGCTGCCGGCGGGCGAAACACAGGACAACCATACCCAGGCGCTGCTTGGCGATATCAACACCATCCGCGACGCCCTGGGTATCAGCGGCAGGATGAGTCTGTTTGGTGGTTCCTGGGGCAGCACGCTGGCACTGGCATACGCGCTGCATTACCCTCAGAATGTAGCGGACATGATTCTGCGCGGCATTTTCCTGGCCTCCGCAGCAGAGGTGTCATGGTTCACCCAGGGTCTGGCGCGTTTTGCCCCGCAAGCCTGGCAGCAACTGGCTGACGGTATGGGCGATGACCTGGTGGGAGCCTACTATCTGGCCGTGTTTGATGACAACGACAGTCATGCCAGCGAAGCGGCCCGACGCTGGGTCGAATACGAGATGTGGATTATGGGGATCGGCGCCGACGCAACGGATAAAACGCCACCGCCGGCGCCGCAGGCCAGCCGGGCGCTGCTGAACCGCGCCCGCGTACAATTGCATTTCCTGAAAAACCGCTGCTTTCTGGCTGACACAGCGTTGCTGGAGGCGGCACAGGCTATTCAGACACCCACGACCATTGTGCAGGGCGGCCTGGACTTTGTGTGCCCGCCGATCACCGCCTGGCGATTGCACCAGTGCCTGCCCAACAGCAGGCTGCGTATGGTGAACAAAGCCGGCCATGGCGGTCTGTCGGACGAACTGGCGCCGATACTGCGTGAGGAGGCCGATGCATTGCGCGACCGCCTTGTCGGTCAGTGACCAAGGAGCTGCGATGAATCTGCGTTTGCGAGTCAGTCTGACCATTTCCCTGATCGGGGTCGCCTGCGTGGCCGTCATGGCGTACATGCTGATTGACTACAAGCGCAAGTCCATTGACCAGGAAATTGAGGCCGGTACCCGGGTTGCGATTCAACTGTTGCAAGCGATCCTGCCGTCGCCCGTTGAGTCCGCGCTCAGCATCGATCCGCTGGCCAGCATGACCGAATACCTGAGTAATGTCGGCCGGGTGCGTGCCAATGAAGTTCGGCTTTACGACAGCAACAACACGCTACTGTACGAGTCACCGCCGTCCGACTACAAAGCAGGCCGCTGGGCACCCGACTGGTTTACAGCGCTGGTGGCGCCTGGCGCCGAGGAAGTCCGGTTGCCGATCGCCCAGGGATCGATACTGATTACCCCGGACTCGTCCCGCTCCGTGCTGGATGCCTGGGATGAGCTATGGCAATTTTCCCTGTTCTTCCTGGTGTTTTTTGCACTGCTCAATGTCGCGGTGTTCCTGACCCTGGGCCATACACTAAAGCCCATGAAAGATATAGTCACTGCCCTGTCCGAGATTGAGCAGGGCAATTACAACGTACGGCTGGACAGCTATCGGCTGCCGGAGTTTGATGCCATTTCCCAGACGTTTAATAGAATGACTTCCTCATTACAGGATGCACTGATTGAAAATGCGCGGCTGGCCAAAGAAGAACAACAGCGGCTGGCGGCCGAGTTGGAGCTGGAACAGAACCGCCGCTTTACCCAGCTGATTCAGGTGAAGCTGGAAGAAGAGCGGCGCGCCATCGCCAGAGAGCTGCACGATGAACTTGGCCAGTGTGTTACCGCGATCAAAACCATCGGCACCGCCATCGCAGCGCGCGAGCAGAACAACCAGAACGAGACACGTGACAATGCCCGCACCATCGTAGAGGTCGCGTCTCACATTTATGACGTGGTCCATGCCATGATTCGTCAGCTCAGACCCAGCGCTCTGGATCACCTGGGCCTCAATGATGCCGTCGCGGAACTGGTCGCGCAGTATCGTCGTCAGCATCCGCAACTGGCCATCGAGCTGACTTCCGAGGAAGGCCTCAATAACTTTGATGAAAACGTCAACATCACTGTCTATCGTGTCATTCAGGAATGTCTGACCAATGCGGTTAAACATGCCGATGCGACTCATGTAAACGTGGGGCTGGCATTGCAGGCCGGCGCTCCGGACCGGCTGCAAATCCGGGTCAGCGATGATGGCAAAGGTATGGACAGCGAGCTGGCCGAGAGCCAACGCTTTGGCATCGTCGGCATCAGGGAGCGCGTACAGGCCTTTGGCGGTGATGTACGATTTGAGTCAGATCCCGGCGCCGGCACCACCATCGTTGCCACACTGCCCCTGCATCAGGACACTCAATGAGCAACCCAAAGATCAAGGTCATGCTGGTAGACGACCACACCGTCGTGCGTATGGGATTCAAACTGCTACTGCAGGGTTCTGAAGATATCCATGTCATCGGTGAAGCACAGAGCGGCGAAGACGCAGTCAAACAGTTTCAGGACCTGGCACCGGATGTGCTGGTGCTGGATATTTCCATGCCCGGTATTGGCGGCCTGGAAACCATCGCCCGGGTGCTGGCCAAGGCGCCACAACAAAAAATCCTGGTGTTGTCGGCGCACGAGGATGTGATGCATGCCCGGCGTGTGCTGAAAGCCGGCGCTGCCGGCTATGTCACCAAACGCAGCGCCGCCGAGGTGCTGATGCAGGCCATACGTGCGGTACACAAAGGACAGGTCTACCTGGAGCCCGATATTGCCCAGGCCATGGCGGTCGAACAGGTTTCAGGATCAAAAAATCCCCTGGACGCGCTGACCGAAAAGGAATTCAAAGTGTTTATCGAGCTGGCCAAAGGCAGATCGGTGCAGGAAATCGCCGATGTCATGTCACTGAGCCCGCGCACCATCGGCACACATCTGTATAACATCAAGCAGAAGCTTGGTGCCGGCAACAGTGCCGAGCTGGCCATCATTGCCATCCGAGCCGGGTTGATAGCACCGTGATAATGCCGCTGCACATTGCTTTTACATGCCGGGATGGTAAAGTCCCGGTATTCCAGCCGTGTCATTCAGCATCACCATAATCATAAAAATGAGAAACATCATGAAAGTTTCGTGCGGGACGTGTCTCACTACCTTCATTGCCCCGGTCGCAGCGCTGCTGCTGCTCATCAGCCCGCCATCGTATGCCCAGCCCTCAACGACCGAGACCGATCGGTGCGAGGCGTTGCAGGAGCTGCGCAACATGACCATTCTGGGCGCAGACATACGGACCAATCCCGCCGAAGGCGCAAGTTATTGCTATGTACGCGGCATCATCTCGCCCGCTATTCATTTCCATGTGCAGCTGCCTTTGCCGCAGAACTGGAACGGCCGCTTTCTGCAGTGGGGTGACGGCGGCAAGGACGGCGATCTTGATTTCGCCCCGCAGCGGGTAGCCGAAGGCTACGCGGTGGCCAACAGCAATCTTGGCCATGACAGTGGCGTCGAGCCGGGAGCATCGTTTGCGTTCAATAACCGGCAGGCGGAGATCGACTTTGGTTACCGTGCCGTGCACCTGACCGCCGCCGCAGGCAAGCAGCTTGTCGCGCAGTACTACGGCACGCGGGCGAACTATTCCTACTTCGAGGGCTGCAGCCAGGGCGGGCGCCAGGGTTTGATGTCGGCCCAGCGGTTTCCGGATGATTTTGACGGTATCGTCGCCGGTGCTCCGGCGTTCAATTACCAGGGCCTGAACGCCGCCGGCACCTGGAATCTTCAGCGCATGTTCCGTGATGACCTGGCTGGCAACCTGGCAGTGGACACCGATGGCGATGGCAGTTATGACAGCCTGGCCCTGATGGATGTGCTGCATGAGCAGGTGCTGGATCAATGTGACGCGCTGGACGGCGTAGTTGATGGACTGGTGAGCGATCCGCTGGCCTGTACCTTCGAGCCCACTGCCGGTCTAGCCGGCCTGATGTGTCCTGCCGACAGTGCCTCCGACCAGTGCTTCACGCAAGCCCAGTTGCAGACCATCAGCGACTTCTACAACGGCCCGCGTGATGATGCCGGGCGCCAGGTGTATCCCGGCAAGATGCCGGGATCCGAACCACACTGGGCTGGCTACTACATTCCCTGGCAGGGTAATGACATGGCACCGGGCAAACTCACCGGCGTCGCCGGCGATCACATGAATTATCTGTTTTACGAGGTAGACCCCGGTATCGCCGTGCCCAACCTGAACGACATCGACTACGAACCAGACACCGATGCCGTGATCCCGGAATTCCACTGGTTCCATTGGGACATCAACGATTTTCACTCGGGCGCCGGCGAGCTGATGAAGTCCATCACCGACGCCAATGATCCCGACCTGCAGCGCTTTGTCAGGCGCGGTGGCAAACTGATGCTCTACCATGGTCTGATGGATACGCTGATCGTCGCCACTGACACGATCGACTATTACCAGCAGATGGTGGACACCACGTTTGCCGGCAGCCTGGCTGAAGCGCAGACACATGCGCGACTCTACCTGGCACCGGGTATGGGCCACTGCGCGGGCGGCCCGGGTCCCAATAATTGGGACAAGCTGGCGCCCCTGGTGGACTGGGTGGAGAATAACCAGACTCCGGACAGCATTATCGCCACCCATGAAACAGACGACATGGTGGATAATGAACGGCCGCTGTGTACGTATCCACAACAGGCGCATTATGTCGGCCCGGCAGGCGGTGTGAATGAACCTGCGAACTGGGTCGCGGATAACTTTGAGTGCCGCCTTAAGTAAAAAAACCTGGTCGAGACAATAACCAATGACAAAAAAATCCACACTTCAGGTGCTGTTCGATACCCTGCCACAGGCCGGCCGTGTTGAATGGATCGGCTTGCGCCCGGCACGCGACGCAGCCATGGTCACGGTAACCCAAGCGCACGCAGCGCCCGATAATGGCCTGGAAGGCGACCGCTACCAGGGTCGCAACGGTGGTAGCGGAAAGCGACAGGTCACGTTGATCCAGCACGAGCACCTGGCGACGATCGCGGCGCTGGCTCACCAACCGACAGTCACGGCGGCCATGCTGCGGCGTAACGTGGTGGTGTCAGGTATCAATCTGCTGGCACTGAAAGGCACAACATTCCGCATAGGCGAGGCACTGTTGGAGTACACCGGCCCCTGCGACCCCTGCAGCAAGATGGAAGCCCTGCTGGGCCCGGGCGGGTACAATGCCATGCGCGGCCATGGCGGCATCACGGCCCGTGTGCTAAAGCAAGGCAGCATCGCGATTGGTGACACGGTCAAGAGCGTTGAGCGCGAGAACTGAAACCGGCCTTTATCCCCCAGTGGCATCCGGCAGTTCGAATCGCGCGACAACCACTGGGCTGGGAAAAACGGCTGGCTGAGCGAAAGCTCTAATAACTGCCGGGAGATCAGATTTGGACATTCAGATTTGTACCGAAACAACCAGTGACGTGGCCAGCGTGCATCAACTAACCCGGCTGGCATTTCTGAATGCCCCTCATACTGATCACACCGAGCAGTTTATTGTTGATGCGCTTCGCAACGCGGGAGTCCTGGCAGTCTCTCTGGTTGCGAAGGCAAGGGGACAAAACATCGGCCATGTAGCCGTATCGCCGGTCACGCTTTCATCAGGCACGCCCGGCTGGTTTGGGCTAGGACCAATATCCGTGCTTCCCGAGTATCAACAGCGGGGCGTCGGATCAAGGCTCATGAAGCGCGCGATTGCCGACCTTGAAGCAATGGGTGCCGCTGGCTGTGTGGTGTTGGGTGATCCCGGTTATTACGGCCGGTTCGGCTTTAAGGTGATTGATGGTCTGACCTTTCCCGGAGTGCCTGTTGAGTACTTTCAGGCACTGACGTTTACTGACAATATTCCCCGCGCCGTGGTGTCATACCATGAGGCCTTCTCTGTCCAACGTTAACAAATGCAGTTGGGAATCAGCGCAATCCTCGTGGCTGTCCTTGAGACTGGCAGTCTGCATGACCAGCAAGGTCTTTACCACGCACCCGTATCAAACGTCAGCGCACATCAACAACCTGAAAGCGCATCTGTCCATCGCCGGGCAGCAGTTGCAACTCGATCACAAATGTTTCTGTCCGGTTGCCCCAGTCTACATCGAGTTTGGGCACAGTGACTCTGCCTGATGCGGAGACAAAGCGCGCCGGGGTATCGGTGCCCAAAGGAATCGCATCAGCCCGGGTGAGCTCAAAAATCAGTGCCGCGCCATCAACCAGTTTCATGTCGACTTCCAGCACACCCATGCCCGGGACGATAACAAATGGCAGACGCAGTACGCCGGTCGGATCAGTATAGTTTGCGTCGACCGGATTCACCGGATACCCAAGGTCGGCAATGATCGCCACATCCAGTGCGGTAATGTGGGCACGGCCAGCAGGGCTGTTGCAGCCACGCATCAAGGCCTGCTTGACTACCGCTGGCGACTCGCAGTCGCCCAGATGATAGAAGTTGGTAGCGCGCCAGGTGGCGTCATCTTCGCGTGCATGGAACAGTGGTACCTGTTCGCCGAGCAGGGCGGCAGCGGTGGGTCCGGTAAACCTGATTTGGGTAGGGTTACCTGACGCATCTGCAATCGCGCCGTTGCCTGCCAACTGAGTAAAGCTGTCGAAAATGCTCATGTCATTGTTGGTCAGCTTGCCATAGCCCGCTGTATTGGGGATTCGGCTTCTGAACCCGTCGAAGCCAAGTGCGTGACCAAGCTCGTGCATGATGACCCAAATCAGATCGGTCTTGTTGGTGGGTGCGTCCAGCAACCGGGTCTCCGGTTCCGGGTCTATCCAGTAGTTGGCCAGCAGAAAGGCCACATCAAAACCGACCCACAGCTCATAGTCGCGGGAGTTGGGATTGGTTCCGGTGCGTATACGCGATAGTGCGCTGTGTTCCCAAACTTTGTGTCCGTCCGGGCGCACCTCGAGTAAATGACCGAGCGGACCACTGCCCCCGGCACGCAGAACCTGCGAACTATTGCTGGCCTCTATGTTGACCCGAAGCACCGCATCAGTGTTCAGGCGCGCGCCCCACAGGCGTAACGCAGCCTGCACATTACGCTGGAACGCCGAGTCAGGTGTCATCCATCCCTGCGCGGCAAACTCACCTTTGTCATTGTCGATAAATCGGACGTTAAATTCCGTACCCCAGGCGCTGGCGGAGAGCAACAAACCTACTATTAAAACGATCCAGCGGGGTTTTGGCATGACCGGCACTTCCTTATGGTTGCACGCTATTGATTGGCTGCTGCATTAGATCACCACTTGATCATGCCTGCCAGATAAATCGAAAAGCTGAAGCACCTTTCAGAACCAGGCCCGCGGATCCACACCATAGTATTGGTATAGTTGCTCAAAAAGTTGCGGATGCCGCCGGGCCAGTGGCCCGGGCTTTTCAAAGAAAGTCTCAGTGGCGACGGCAAAGAACTCTGCCGGATTGGTGGCTCCGTACAGGTCCAGTACCTCCTCATCGTGGCCTTGTGATTGCCAGTCCATGGCCAGCGTTTGCAGCCTGTCAAACTCCTCACTGAACACCGTTGACCATTGCTGGTAGGCATTGCGGCTACCCAGCATCGGCGCACCATTGGTGGCGCCGCTTTGATGGTCCAGCTGATGGGCAAATTCGTGCAGCACCACATTGTGCCCATCCTGGAAATCACTGGCACCTCGTTCAACGCTATCCCATGACAGAACAATGCGCCCATTGTTCCAGGACTCACCGGCCAGCACCTGTTCATCGTCTGACACCAGGCCGTGCTCGTTGGCACCGGCATGCCTGACCATAAACTCCGACGGGTAGACCAGAATGGCGTGCAGATCCGTGTAGTCATCACGGGGCCGGTTTAACAGCAACAGACTGGCCTGTGCCGCGATACTCACCCGAACATTGTCGTCAATGCGCTGCCCTGCGCAACCGTAAAAACGCTTGCTGGCAATAAAATGCTTGATCCGGTTCTGCAGGGCGCGCTTTGCCTCGGCAGGCAGGCGCGGGTAAAAGGGCAGGCGCTGCGCGATGATCGCTTCCCAGGCGTCCGGGAACGGCTTGTTGTCCAGCCACCTGCGGCGCCAGCCAGGCACCACAAACAACCACAACGCAACCGCCACCACGAGCAGGAACAACGATGCAATGACCAGCTTACTGGTAAGATCCATGAGGGTGATGTCTACTCCGCTCAACGACAAAGGTCAGGCGACACATTATCCGATTTGGCGACAACGTGACAGCCTGGCCTTGAGCAAAGAAACAGCCCTGAGCCGATGAACAGCCCTGAGCCAATCAAAGGCCCTGAGCGGATGATCAGCCCTGAGCCAGACCAAAGACTAGCGGGCAGCCGCCTGCAACTTTCCGCCTTTGGCCGACGCCATCAATTCCAGAATGCGCTGTGTTACCTCAGGCTCCAGCCCCTCGGTATGGCCTTTGTCCAGACGCACCACATCCGCGACCACACGATCGTCGGCGCAGGCTGGAAACTCATAAACATCGGCGGTACCCGGCGCCACTTCACGGCCCCAGACCGGATAGCCGGCACGACCGGTGTCGTAGACCCAACCTGGCTCAGTATCGACTACCTGGGTGTGCTCACGAGCTTCACACTGATAGCGCTCAGCCCAGGGCGAAGTCTCCGGCAAAGACTCAATCTCATATTCACCAATGGCAAAGATGTGGGAGAAGTCACAAGTCGGCAGCGTTTCTTCAGAGTTACCACGGGGTCGTGACGGCGGTGGCGAACCATCGGCCAGGGGTGGTCCAAAATTGTCGACAAACGGCGCCTGACCAATACGGCCACCCGACAGACTGAGCATGCCGTCGACCTTGTCGGCAAAGAACTCACTGCACACCAGGCGACGCGAGGTCATGCCACCCTGGCTATGACCGGCCAGCCAGAATGACTTGATGTTTTCCGCGCCAAAGGCCTCAGTGACCTGATTGGTAATGGCCTGCAAATAGGCGTCATCGGTTTGTGGTGTCCACACCCGCACGCCGCTGCCGCCACCCATGGACGCCGATCCGGCAGCACTGGGTGTCGCAACCACCAGTCGGTAGTCTTCCTTGTAGTCCATGGCCGGGAAGTAGTGCCGCTGCCAGTTGGCGATGGAGCCAGCACCGTGAATATTGAGGACAAACATCACATCCTCTCCGGGCTGCAGATCGCAAGGATAGTCCAGGAAATACTGGCGACCGCTTTCCGGTTCGGTCACATTTCCGGGCGCTGCAGTCTTGGCAGCGCAATCACCATCAGCGCAGTGCATCGGCGGTGGTGTTTCACACGTCACACCCAGCACATCAGCGGCCATTGCCAATTGACCGGCCGACAATACCCACAGCACCATCACACTGCCGCTTATTCGATGTAGCCTGAAAATCCAGTTCATGGTTCCCCCCAGTCCTGATCTGTTGTCTGCACCACTGTACACAGCAGCGTCCGCTGGCGACACCCGGAAAACGCCAGACAGTGTGTATTTTGCGACCAGGTCTGATACCTGAAGGTTCCGGGCAAGACGGCATTAATCCAGTTGGCTGATATCCCGCACCGCACCCTTGTCGGCGCTGGTGGTCAGCGCTGCATAGGCCTTCAGTGCGGCGCTGACTTTACGGGGCCGCTCTTCCGCCGGTTTCCAGGCCGCCTTACCTTTGGCACACATGTCCGTGCGCCGCTGCGCCAGCACCTCATCACTGACATCCAGATGGATACTGCGGCCGGGGATGTCGATGCGAATGATGTCGCCCTCTTCAACCAGGCCGATGGCACCGCCCTGAGCCGCCTCGGGTGAGGCATGACCGATCGACAGGCCAGAGGTACCGCCTGAAAACCGGCCATCGGTGAGCAGCGCACACACTTTGCCCAGCCCCCTGGATTTCAGGTAACTGGTGGGGTACAGCATCTCCTGCATGCCGGGACCGCCCTTGGGTCCCTCATAACGGATGATGACCACATCGCCGGCCTTGATCTGATCACCGAGGATAGCCTTGACGGCGCTGTCCTGACTCTCGAACACCCGTGCCGGACCGCTAAAGGTAAAAATGCTCTCGTCAACGCCGGCGGTTTTCACGATACAGCCGTTCTCGGCAATATTGCCGTACAACACGGCCAGGCCACCTTCCTGACTGTACGCCGCTTCGATGTCGCGAATACAGCCGTGCTGGCGATCATCGTCCAGTGTATCCCAGCGCGTGGACTGACTGAACGCAGTCTGTGTGGGGATGCCGGCCGGGCCGGCGCGGAAAAACTGTTTCACCGCGTCGCTGGCATTACGTTTGATGTCCCACTGTTCCAGTGCCGCCAGCATGGTCTCACTATGGATGGTTGGTACGTCATTGTGCAACAGACCCGCTCTGTCCAGTGAGCCCAGAATGGCCATGATGCCGCCGGCGCGGTGCACGTCTTCCATGTGATATTTGGGCGTGGAAGGCGCCACCTTGCACAGTTGCGGCACTCTGCGCGAAAGACGGTCGATGTCTTTCAGCGTGAAGTCGAGTTCGGCTTCCTGTGCCGCCGCCAGCAGGTGCAGAATGGTATTGGTGGACCCGCCCATGGCGATATCCAGCGACATGGCATTTTCAAAGGCCTTAAAGCCGGCGATGCTGCGCGGCAAAACGCTATCATCATCCTGCTCATAGTAACGCCGGGTGATGTCGACAATGGTGCGACCGGCCTGCAGAAACAGCTCGCGGCGATCAGCGTGAGTCGCCAGTGTCGAACCGTTACCCGGCAGACCCAGGCCCAGTGCCTCTACCAGGCAGTTCATGGAGTTCGCGGTAAACATGCCGGAGCAGGAACCGCAGGTCGGACAGGCTGAACGCTCGTATTCAGCCGCCTGCTCGTCGCTGACACTGTCGTCGGCAGCGGCGACCATGGCATCCACCAGATCCAGCTTGATGATCTGATCGGCCAGTTTGGTCTTGCCGGCTTCCATCGGCCCGCCCGACACAAAGACCACCGGAATGTTCAGACGCAAGGCCGCCATCAGCATGCCCGGGGTGATCTTGTCGCAGTTGGAAATACATACCAGCGCATCGGCGCAGTGGGCATTGACCATGTACTCAACCGAATCGGCGATGATCTCGCGCGATGGCAGACTGTACAGCATGCCATCATGCCCCATCGCGATACCGTCATCGACGGCGATGGTGTTGAACTCCTTGGCAACGCCACCGGCCTTTTCAATCTCCCGTGCCACCAGTTGCCCCATGTCCTTGAGATGGACATGGCCGGGCACAAACTGGGTGAACGAGTTGGCGACGGCAATAATGGGTTTGCTGAAATCCTCGGTCTTCATGCCAGTGGCACGCCACAACGCGCGCGCACCACTCATGTTGCGGCCCTGGGTGGAGGTATGGGATCGGTATACTGGCATGTCGGCGTCCTTCCTGAGGCAGGCATTCAAATTGTGCGGAAACTGCTTACAATTGTGCGGAAAACCACGCCGTGACGGAAGTGAAATATTGTCAATCAGATATTGCGAAATATGAAATACGCCGAGCATTGCGCCGCGTGAGCGGATCGCCGGTTGTGATTACACAGGTCAAGCCAGCAACGACGCCAGCACCCGACGCTCACCCTGGAAGGGCCGACGCCCATGCATGACCAGCGAATTGTCCACCAGCGCCACATCCCCGGTCTGCCAGACCAGGTCGTACGACAGGTTTTCAGCCAGCTGAATGACTGTCGCCATGGCCTGAGGGTCAATCACGTTGCCATCACCAAAACAGATGGATTTTTGCGCCACATTACGTTTGTCCTGCCAGCCCTGAAAAGCAGCAATCAACTGATTAAAGAACACCCGACGGCCGTCTTCCAGTGTTCGCACAGCGGGCAGTACCGGCGTAGTGACGCGCAGGTTATTCTCCGGCAGCCATTGCCATTGATACCCCAGGCTCTGCAGTTTGGCTTCTGCGGAAGCTTTATCGTTTGAATTCAGGGTGCTGCGCCAGCTACGTCCCTGCCCGGATTGCAGGTCTTCTACATCCGGCATGGTATTGGTATACCTGACACCTTTTTTCTCACAATCGGCCACAAACTCGGGAATTCGCGCCTGCATCTGCTGCAGCAAAATGTCCGAGCGACACAACGGCGTGGCGCCGCCACTGGCTGCGGCATGTTCACAGAAAAAGAACAGCCCGGACGGATAGATGGGCGTCTGCGCCATCTCGTGATGCAGGTAGATGGCAATGTCGGGCGGCGCCTCGTTAGCGGTGAAAACCCGTTCGGTGCGGTTGCGTCTTACTGCATTGGACAATGAGTCAGTGTAGGTAAAGTTTTTCATCCCAAAGAACTGAATAAACGCGTCAAAATCCTGATCCGATACCAGCGGGAAACCACGAAACAGAATGGCACCATGCTCGGCCAGCTCACCTTGCAACTTATCCAGGTGTTCCTGCACCCAGACCGATACATCGGCAAGTTTGGCATCGCTGCCAACAGGCATCACGTAGACCAGCGGAAAGGTTTCCGGGTGGTGCTGCTGCCCCTCTACGCCCCGGGTTGTTACTGCCAGCTCGGTTTTTTGCATATCAACACTCACTGCCTGACCTTAGTCATAAATGGGATAAAAATGGCCAAATGCCTGTTCACAGAACATACCTGGATCATTAAACCTGCGATTGCGGTTCAAGGCGGAAATGGCCGCCATATCGTCGTCATTCAGGGTGAAATCAAACACCGCCAGATTCTCCGCCAGCCGTTCAACACGCGAGGTCTTGGGAATGACCGCAGTGCCACGCTGAATGCCCCAACGCAACACCACTTGTGCCGGTGAGCGCTGCAGACGTTCGGCTATGGTGGTCACCACAGCCTGGTCGAGCACCGACTCCTGTTCACTGGCCATGTCCAGCTCGACATACGAGCCGGCACCCAGCGGTGAAAAAGCGGTAACGGCGATATCATATTGCTGCGCCAGCCTGATCAACCGCTCCTGCGTCAGATAGGGGTGTGATTCGACCTGCAGCATCGCCGGTTTGATCGTGGCGTAGGCCATCAGGTCGTGCATCAGGGCGCTGTTGTAATTGCACACACCGATATTGCGCACCAGCCCGGCCTGCACCAGTGCCTCCATCGCGCGCCAGGTGTCGGTCAACGGCACCGGGTCGGTTACCATCTCCGGCTGTTCGGCCTGCGGATCGAAGATCCATTCCGGCGGATAACGCTCTGTTATCGGCACATATTTCAATGCAATGGGAAAATGCACCAGGTACAGGTCCAGATAGTCCACACCCAGGTCAGCCAGGGTTTTTTCACAGGCTTCACGCACGTGCTCGGGACGATGAAAGGTGTTCCACAATTTGGAAGTTACCCACAGTTCCTCGCGCGTGCAGATGCCCTGATCAATGGCGCGGCGTATTCCCTCCCCGGCCTCTGCTTCATTGCCGTAGTCAGCGGCACTGTCCAGATGCCGATAACCGGCCTGCAAGGCCTGAAAGACCATCGCCGCGGTATTTTCTCTGGCAATTTTCCACAGGCCGAAACCCACTGCCGGCATTTCTACATTGTTAACCTTGATACTGTCTTTCATAACTGTCCGTCTTCCAGTAAATGAGTCAATTGCTGCGCCGCCAGAAAGCCATCAATAGCTACTGCCTGGCCACTGCGCATGGATTCCTGTGCGGCGCTGGCCACGATCATCGACCACAAACCCTGCTGTACTGTCGCGCAGTCCACCACCTTGCCATCGAGTTGGTCCATCAGCGCCATGTGTTCAAAATAGGTCGCACCATGGTGCCCGCTTTGCTCGATCAGCGCCGGGTATGACAATTCTGTGCGACGTGACGCGCCGTATTCGCCCAGCTCGACGTTGACAGAGGTTTGCGTGGGCCGCAGGGCATGAAAATCGAAACGCTCGCTGGTCACCAGCCGGCCGTGCTCACCGACCACAATCATTTCCTCGGTGAAGTCCGGACTGAACATGTTGAGGGTAAAACTGGCCCTTACGCCATTGGCATAATCTATACTGACAAATGCATGGTCATCGATGTCTGCACGCACACCGTCTTTCTCAAAGTCCAGAAAGTTGACAGCCCGACCGCCACTGGCATACACCCTGACCGCGCGGGAATCTGCCATCAGATTGATCAGATCAAAGTAGTGGCAGCATTTTTCCACCAGGGTACCACCGGTATTTTTGTTGAATTTGTTCCATTGTTGCACCTTGTCGAGAAACGGCGGACGGTACTCACTCATACTGATGGTGTGTATGGGGCCAAGACTGACGCGGGATTTGACCTCATGAAAGGCTTCGCGGTACTGGGCCTTGTAACGGTACTGCAGACCAATCTGCACAAAGGCGTCATATGTCCGCACGGCTGCCATCAGCGCGGCGGCGTCCGCCAGCGTGGTCGCCATCGGCTTCTCCAGGAACACGGGCTTGCCGCTGGCCAGCGCAGTTTTCAGCACCTCCAGATGGGTAAAATTCGGGGTACAGATCATTAACACATCGGCGTCCGGGTCGTTACAGGCAGACGCCAGATCGGAGTAACGGCGGAGCGGCTCCTTGCAGAGCGTAGCATTTAGCGCCTCAGCGGCGTCCATGCTGGCTGGTTGCGGATCATAGATGCCCAGCACCTTCGCCCGCCCCAGCAATGCCGCCACTCGCATATGCTCCTGGCCCATGGTACCGGTACCGATCACCACCAGGTTATGACGCGGCGCGTCCTGCCGGTAAAGATAACGGTCGGCCTCGACGATATGGCGCTGACTTGCAGAGTTTTCAAAGAATCGTAATCGTGGTTTGGTCATTTAATCTCTCAATTCGCGACACCGGCTCAGACAATCGATGGCCCGGATGGCGCCTGCCGGTACACCTGCCAGGTCCAGATAATAATATTCACAGCTGTCAGCAGCATCATCATTGGCCAGAACGCAGCCGTGATGCCGCCGACCAGACCGATCGGCGAGAACAGCAGATACAGGCCCACCACGCAGGACATCAGGGTTACCGCACATGGCATGGCAAACCGCCATGGTGTCAGATCCAGCAACCGCCGCGGCTGATAGGACCAGGTCTCACTGCGGGGTCGCAACCGGCCAAAGATCAGCATGATGGCCACCTCTATCACAAACAGTATGGCGTAGACATGCAGGAAATGCATGGTCACATCATCGTCGAACACAAAGCGCAGCAAGCCATAGGCGATCACATGAAACACGATGGCGACTTTGGCGCCCAGCGCCGGCACCCGGGTAGTGAACAGGCCCACGATGACAACTGCGATCACCGGAATATTGTAGAAACCGGTAAACATGCGGATCAGCTGCCACAGCCCTTCCGGCGCATATTGTAGCAGTGGTGCGACCGCGAAGGAGAACAGGGCGATGACGACACTGGCAATCTTGGCCACGCGCACCATGGTTTTATCGTCAATCGGCTGTTTTTTCAGCGGGGCATAAACATCCAGGCAAAATAATGTCGCCGCACTGTTCAGCAGGGAGTTAAACGAGCTGAACACCGCGCCCAACAACACCGCCAGAAAGAAACCAGAGGCATACACCGGCAATACATCCCGCACCAGCCGGGGGTAGGCAAGATCAATAGAACTCAAACCGGGACCGTACATATGAAAGGCAATGACGCCCGGTATCATCATCAGGAATGGCACCAGCACCTTGAAGAAGCCGGTAAACAACACGCCTTTCTGACCCTCAGCGAGATTTTTTGCCGCCAGGGTGCGCTGAATCACATACTGGTTGGTGCACCAATAGAACAGGTTGGCCAGCACCATACCGGTAAACAGCGTGCCAAAAGGCGTTGGATCCGTCGGCCCGCCAATGGCATTGAGCTTTTGGGTGTCGGTGCTGGTGATGATTGCCAGCCCGTCACTGATGCTGCCCTCGCCCAGTGCCGACAGCCCCAGCAATGGCACGGCAATACCAATCAGCAGCAGCCCCGCACCGTTCAGGGTATCGGAGACCGCAACCGCCTTCAGGCCGCCAAATACCGCATACAGGCTGCCGGTAAAACCAATGGCGATAATAGTCATCCATAACGCCTGACTATAGCTGACGCCCAGCAGACCGGGCACATCGAACAATTGTAATACCGCGATGGAGCCGGCATAAAGGACGGACGGGATGGTCACCAGGCCGTAGCCGACCATAAACAGGATCACCGACAGGCGCCGTACACCATCGTCAAAGCGGTTATTGAGAAATGCCGGCAGCGTGCTGAACGCGCCAGCCAGATAGCGCGGCAGGAAGATGAACGCCATGCAGATGGTCGCGAACGCCGCCGTCACCTCCCAGGCCATGCTGCTCATATTGAAACCATAGGCCGAGCCGTTCAGGCCAATCAACTGCTCCGCAGACAGATTGGTGAGCAGCATGGAGCCGGCAATAAAGATGGCACTCAGCCCACGGCCGGCAAGAAAATAGCCATCCTGCGTGCTGACCTCTCCACGACTCTTGCGGAAGGAGATCCAGGCCACTAGTGCCATGAAAAACGCACAGCTCAGCAGAGTTGCCAAAAGGTCACTGGTTGCCACGAATTGCTCGATTACTCGTCAGGGATAAACGGAGTGCAGTGATACCGCATTCCGCGGCCAGCGTCAAACCATCCGTGTACAGGCTGTCCAGCCATGGTGCTTGACCTCTCGTTTGAAAATAGCGGACTATGCAAACTGTCTCACGCGCTGGGGTGCAGACCCCATCACCTCCACTGACGAACCAAGAATCTGTCCACGGCAGAGAGGTCTAACCATGAAAAGTCCCATACCATCACTGGTGCTGCTTTGTTCAGTACTTGTTTTTTCTGCGGCACACGCTCAGCAACAGTCGCGCATCATCAACGGCAAGCCTGCATCTACCGCAACCTACCCCTGGATGACCAGTATTTTCATCCAGGGCGGCAAGGACAGTGACAACGGCGGCGGCTGCGGTGGCAGCCTGATCGCCCCCAACTGGGTATTGACTGCGGCGCACTGCTTCCTCAATGAAGCCGGCAATGCCATCGCTGACGATCCGGCGGCCCTGACCACGGTGACGCTGAATACCGACAACATCGTTGATGTCGCATCCGGCGCCATTGAACGCAGCGCCAGCCGTGTACTGATTCACCCCAGTTATCAACCTGACCCCGAGACCAGTGCCAACACCAATGACTTTGACATTGCGCTGGTTGAACTGTCGTCAGCGGTAAACGTCATGCCGGTCAAACTCTACACGGGTGCGCTGCCGGCGCATTTGCCGACGATTGTCGCGGGCTGGGGCGCCACTGTCGGCGATGGCAGTTCCCCATCTGACACACTGCTGCAGACCCAACAGCTGGTCAGCACGGCGCAGGTCTGTAATTCAGCCCATGAGGGCGTGATTACGGCCAATATGTTCTGCGCGGACGGGTATACCAATACCGACATTTCAGACACCTGCCAGGGCGACAGTGGCGGACCGTTGTTTGTCAACCTGGCCCAGGGCGCCATGCAGATCGGCATCACCAGTTTTGGCGGCAGTGACACCGCCAACTGCGGCACACCGGGATCACCGGGCGTGTATGCCAGTATTGCCGAGCTCTACAGTTTCATCAGTGACAATGCCAGCGGCATGACGGCGATCAGTTCGCTGGCCGATATGCGCGCACTGCGTAATGCCTTTGATGGCGCAACCGACATCGTCACCATTCCCAAGGTATATGTCGACAGTCAGAACTTCTCGGTTACGTTGAAGCACACTGGCAACCTGAACTTTTTCCTGGCCAGCGCCGATGAGAACGCTACCGACAACCCGGATGCCATACCCTCATTCTTTGACGGCGCCAACAACAAGCTGATATTGCCGCAGGTAACGGTCGGGCTGGAAACCTTCAATGTCACCATGCGACACCTGGGTGACTTCAAATTTGCCGTGGAGACCGCAGACCCGATTTGACATTGGACCGCCTCAGGCGCTGGTTCAGGCATTAGACAATCAAAGAGACAGACGGTATCTTGGCATTGTAATACATGCACCCGACAGGCCACGGCCAATCAGATAACTGATTGGCCGTGGCCGGGGGTAGACCCAGTGAAGCGACCGACAAGCAGGATTTTGTCATTCCTCACTTCCGCAGTCCGCCAGATCTTGGCTGCTGGCTGCGGTCTGGCCGCTTTGTGCCTGCTCTCTGCCGGCGCCACAGCCCAGCAGATCGTGCGCCAGTCCGCGTTGCAACCGGCCAGTACCCAGGCACAGAGCATCGAACTGCTATGGTGGATCATGCTCTGGGCCGGGGTGGCCATTTTCCTCGCGGTCATGGCCCTGCTGGCCTGGGGCCTGTGGCGCGGTCAGCAGCATGAAGCCCCACTCGGCCTGACCGCCAGCAAAAAATTTGTCCTTCTTGCCGGCGTGGCCATTCCCTCAGTGGTGCTGGTCATCCTGGTGGGCGGCAGCCTCTTCCTCGGGCGCAGCATCGCGTCAGCACCGCCCCCCGACGCCCTTCAGGTCCGCGTCACCGGCTGGATGTGGTGGTGGCAGATTGAATACCTCGACAGTGCGGGTAATGTCACCGCCACTACCGCCAATGAAATGCATGTGCCTGTCGAGCGACCGGTTGCAGTAGAGCTGGTCTCCGGTGATGTGATTCACAGTTTCTGGGTACCACAGCTACAAGGCAAAACCGACATGGTGCCCGGCAAAACCAACCACAGCTGGTTTGTCGCTACAGAAGCGGGCGAATACCGTGGCCAGTGTGCCGAGTTCTGCGGTCTGCAACATGCACTGATGGCCTTTGTCGTGGTCGCGCAGCCTGAAGCCGAATTCAATGCATGGCTTGATCACCAGGCTGAACCCGCGCCCACGCCAACCACCGATGCCGCACAGGCGGGCCTTGCGGTGTTTGAGCAATCCTGTGGTCAGTGCCACCGCGTACAGGGTACCCGAGCAGTGGGTGTTCTGGGGCCGGACCTGACCCACCTGGCGTCACGGCGCACACTGGCGGCCGCAACGCTGGTTAACAACCCGGGGCACCTGGCGGGGTGGATCGGTGATCCCCAGCGCGTCAAACCCGGCAACAAGATGCCCCGTACGCCGCTCTCTCCGCAGGACATGAACAATCTGCTGACGTATCTGGGGACGCTGGAATAATGACTCGTCAAATCACCTATGATCAGACACCCGAGGCCACTGAATTGCTCTCGCGTACCTGGCAATCACCGCCGGGATTTGTCAGCTGGTTTACGCATGTCAACCAGCGCCAGATCGGTTACCGTTTTGTTGTCACGTCACTGATATTCTTCGCGCTCGCCGGGACACTGGCGCTGATCATGCGCCTGCAACTGATCGCCCCGGAGAACACTCTGCTCGGTGCCGATTTTTACAATCAGTTATTCACCATGCACGGCACCACGATGATGTTTTTCTTTGCCGTGCCCGCCATGGAGGGGCTGGGTATCTATCTGGTGCCGCTGATGATTGGCACGCGCGACATGAGTTTCCCGCGTCTGAATGCCTTTGGTTATTATGTCTACCTGATCGCTGGTATCTCACTGTTCGTTGCCCTGTTTCTGGGCATGGCGCCGGCGGCCGGCTGGTTCAGTTATGTGCCGCTGGCCAACATCGCCTTTTCCCCCGGCAAGGGCATGGACTTCTGGACCTCCATGATCACCTTTATCGAGATCTCCGCGCTGGCGGCAGCCGTTGAGCTGATTGTCACCATTCTCAAACAGCGCGCGCCCGGCATGACACTCAACCGAATGCCATTGTTCGTCTGGTCCATCCTGGTGATGTCTTTCATGATCCTGTTTGCCATGCCCACGGTGATGGCTGGCAGTGTCCTGCTCGCGCTTGACCGGGCGTTTGACATGCAGTTTTTTGTCGCCAGTGGCGGTGGTGATCCGCTGCTGTGGCAGCACCTGTTCTGGTTCTTTGGCCATCCAGAGGTGTATATCATCATGGTGCCCGCACTGGGCATCATCTCTACCGTGATCGCCACCTTTACCCGCAAGCCGGTTTTTGGTTACACCGCACTGGTATTGGCGCTGGTCGCCACCGGTTTTGTGTCATTCGGGCTTTGGGTACACCATATGTTTACCACAGGCCTGCCGCACCTGGGGCTGAGTTTTTTCACTGCTGCCGGCGCGATGATCGCCATCCCCAGTGGCGTACAGATTTTCTGCTGGATTGCCTCGCTGTGGGGTGACCGTATCCGTTACGCAACGCCGATGCTGTTTGTGCTGGGTTTTTTTGCCATCTTTGTCATAGGCGGTCTCACCGGCGTCATGGTCGCCTCCATTCCGTTTGATACCCAGGTACATGACAGCTACTTTGTGGTTGCCCATCTGCACTATGTGCTGATTGGTGGCGCCGTGTTTCCGTTTTTTGCCGGCCTGTACTACTGGTACCCCAAAATGACCGGTCGCCTGATGTCTGAGCGATTGGGCAAATGGAGTTTTGCACTGATCTTCATCGGCACCAACCTGACATTTTTCCCTATGCACCAATTGGGCCTGCAGGGCATGCCACGGCGCATCTACACCTATCTGGAGGGCATGGGCTGGGGCGACCTCAATTTCGCCATCACGCTGGCGGCGTTTGTGCTGGCCACCGGTTTCCTGCTGACCCTGATCAATGCGATTGTCAGCCGCACACGAGGCGCCGAGGCCGGCGACAATCCGTGGCAGGCGGAAACGCTGGAATGGGCCGCCACGTCGCCGCCGCAAAATTACAACTTCCGACACCTGCCCGTTGTTCATAGCCGCAATCCATTGTGGGACCAACCGGACCTGGCGCGCCGGCAGTATGTCAAAGGCCTGCGCGCGGACCGTCGCGAACTGCTGGTGACCACACTGCTGGAGGCGCAACCGCAAAGCGTGCTGATCATGCCCGGCCCGAGCATCTGGCCGTTCCTGCTGGCCCTGGTTGTTGGCTTTGGCTTTCTCGGTTTCATGTTCCAGCCCTTGCTGTTTGTGGTCGGTTTCGCGCTCAGCTTTTTTGCTATCGCCGGCTGGTTGTGGCCGCGAAAGCCATGGCTAAGTACCCAGGAGAACTGATGTTGTGTGGAGGCAATAATGGCAATTTCTGACGTCACAGCGCCACAGTTCAGTGTGGATGCCACCGACCTGAGCCGCTTTCACGGTGGTACTGACGCACCGGTGTGGTGGGGCATCGTCGGTCTGATCCTGATCGAAATGAGCGTGGTGGCTGCCTTCGTGATCAGCTATTTTTATCTGGTGATGGTCAATCCGTCATGGCCTCCGACCGGCCATCCTGCTTCGGAACTGTTGTGGCCCACCGCCTCCATGATGCTGTTGCTGGTGAGCTGTGTCACCATGTACCTGGCGGGCAAGTCCGTCAATCAGGACCGGATCACCGCCTTTGTTTGCTATACCTGGGCCTCGGTGGCGCTGGCCAGTGTGGTGCTGGTCATCCGCTGGCAACAGTTCCAGACCTTCGACTTCAGCTGGAATGACCATGTCTATGGCTCTCTGGTCTGGACCATTTCCGGCTTCCATTTTCTGCATGTAGTGTCCGCAGCCACTGGCACGTCCGTGGTCGCATTACTCGGCATGCTGAACTTTTTTAACAGCAAACAACGCATCGGCGTTGTGGTAGATACCCTGTACTGGAATTTTGTCGCACTGGCGTGGATACCGTTCTATCTCATCCTGTACTGGGTGCCGCGGATGACCCAGACGGCAGGAGGGTAAGTGCATGCAGACGGGTCCCCGCCAGCAACAGCATGAAGTCAGCAACCTGCGCCTGTGGCTGAGCGCATTTGCACCGGTGCTGGCGTGGGCACTCCATGTGTCTGTAAGCTATGCGTTTGTCGAGCTTTACTGCCAGCAGCTCGCTGCCATGGGCGATCGCGCCGCACTGGCGATACTGTCGCTGTTTACCGCCGCCATGCTGTTGCTGGCCATCGCGGGTTGCGTACGCTGTTACCAGAACCGCCGCGCCATCTGCCTTGCCCCCGAAAACCAGAGGCGAGGCCTTTTTGTTGCCACCTCCGGCCTGCTGCTGGGCATATTCATGGTGGCTTCCATATTGATGCAGACGCTTCCTCTGCTGGTGGTGCCACCATGCATGTAAGCACATTGTTAACGTCTGCGGTGTCGAGTGTGGCACCAGCCATGTTGCTGGTCGCTGCTGCTGGCGCCAATGCTCACACCTATGGGGATGGCAGTGACTTCAGTCCATGGCGCCCGGACATGCTGACCAGCCTGCTGCTGTTGATGACCGCGCTTGTCTATTGGCGCGGTCAGCACAACAGTGAGTCCTCACCCAGAGAACAAACAAGACGGCACTACTGGTTCTGGGCAGGCTGGCTGATGCTGGCGGTGGCGTTGAGCCCACCGATCGACCCCATGGGTAATGCGTTGTTCTCGGTGCATATGATCCAGCATGAGCTGATGATGCTCGGCGCCGCCCCGTTGCTGGTCATGAGCCGGCCTTCGGCCAGCCTGTTGCGTGGCTTGCCCCGCGCAGGCGCACGTGCGATCGGCACGCTGCTCCGCAACACGGGGGGGGCGCGCTGGCTTGCCTGGCTCGGCGCGCCACTGAACGCATGGATCATCCATGCGGTGGGCCTTTGGGGCTGGCATGTGCCGGCGCTGTTCAATGCAGGCCTGCGTAGCGACCTGGCGCACACGGCACAGCACATCAGTTTCCTGTTCATCGCACTGGTATTCTGGTTTGCACTGCTGAAACCGAAGCAGACGGCACCGGCTGCCAATGTGGTTTATCTGTTTACCACCGCGCTGCATGCGTCAATGCTGGGGGCGCTGCTGACCTTTTCTTCGCGTGTCTGGTACACGCCGTATCAACTCTCCGCGCCACAATGGGGCTTCACTGCGCTGGCGGACCAGCAGCTGGGCGGACTGATCATGTGGATGCCTGCAGGTCTGGTTTTTCTGTTAGCCGGCCTGGCCTCCCTGGCAGCCGTCATACGCAGCAGTGATCACAATCAAGCCACCTTGACCAACGTCTCAAAGCAGCGCAACACCGACGCGGAGCACTCCCAGCGATGATCAAATTCGCCACAGCAAGCGCTCTTGTTTTGTTGATGTTGTCAGCCATCCTACTGCCTGGATGCCAACCCGAACCGGTGACTCAGGCCCGCAGTGGCAACCCTGAACGTGGCATGCAGGCCATCAGGGTCAGTGGCTGCGGCAGTTGTCATGCCATTCCCGGCATCGGCAGCGCTAACGGGCGAGTGGGGCCACCACTGGATAACCTGGCGCGGCGCGCCTATCTTGCTGGCATCTTGCCCAACAACTACAGCAATCTGGTGCGCTGGCTGCAGAATCCCCGGGACGTGGCACCTGAAACTGTCATGCCGGACAGCGAACTAACCCGGAGTGCCGCCGAGGATATCGCGGCCTATTTGTATACGTTGGAAGGACGATGAAGACTGAGATCAAGGGTGTTTATCCTGTCGTGTTTTTGCTGGTCACCCTCGCTGTCATCGGCGCCGGGGCTTTTATCTATGCGGGCATCACGACCCGCAACTACATCGCTGGCCTGCTTGAGTACAGTGACGAAAATTTTGTCCGCTGGGTTCGATCACCAACAACCATAGACCCCGATACCCTGATGTCTGACCTGGGTGTCACTGAAGCACATGCACGTGCCATGCTCAGTTACCTGAAGTCACTGGAGCAATGATCAGTCGAAAAAAAATGGCGATGCTAATTACAGTCATCGCCATTTTTTCTGTTTTAGCTCAGGCTGTACACACAGCCTGGTACTCTGCTCACTTCACGTCGAAGCGATCCAGTGTCATCACTTTGGTCCAGGCATTGATAAAGTCCTGTACGAACTTTTCTTCGCCATCGTTGATCGCATAGACCTCAGCGACCGCGCGCAGCTCGGAGTTGGACCCGAAGATCAGATCCACTGGCGTTGCTGTCCACATCAATGCACCGGTATCACGGTTGCGGCCTTCGTAAATGCCCGCCTCGGCATCAGACTGCGACCAGACCGTTGACATGTCCACCAGATTGACAAAGTAGTCATTGCTCAGCGTACCGGGTTGATCGGTAAACACACCGTGATCAACTCCGCCGACATTGGCATCCAGTACACGCATGCCACCCACCAGCGCGGTCATCTCGGGAATGCTCAGGTCGAGCAGTGCCGCGCGCTCGATCAGTGCTTCGGTGGGCGAGCGCGGATGACCGGCTTCGATGTAGTTGCGGAAGCCATCTGCTTTGGGTTCAAGCGGCGCAAAAGAATCCGCATCCGTCAGTTCCGCGGTGGCATCAGTTCGACCGGCCACAAACGGGACCTCCACATCATGACCGGCGCGCTCGGCGGCCTGCTCGATGGCAGCTGCGCCACCCAGGACGATCAGGTCAGCCAGTGACACGCGCTTGTCGCCGGACTGGGCGCTGTTGAAGTCACGCTGCACGCCTTCCAGCGCATCCAGTACTCGCGCTAGTTCATCAGGCTGATTCACTGCCCACTGATTCTGCGGGGCAAGACGGATACGGGCACCATTGGCGCCGCCACGCATGTCCGTGCCACGATAGGTGGCCGCCGAGGCCCAGGCCGTTCTGATCAGCTCACCGGTTGACAGCCCGGTAGCCAGGATGTCTTCCTTCAGTGCTGACACATCCGCGGCGTTAACCAGGGTGTGATCAACATCGGGCACCGGGTCCTGCCAGATCATGTCTTCCTGAGGGGCCAGATTACCCAGATACCGTGTTGATGGTCCCATATCGCGGTGGGTCAGTTTGAACCAGGCTTTGGCAAACGCGACTTCAAATTCTTCGGGGTTTTCCAGCCAACGTGTGGTGATTTCGCGATAGGCCGGATCTTCCTTGAGCGCCAGGTCAGTGGTAAACATGATCGGTGCGTGACGCTTGGACGGGTCATGGGCATCCGGCACCAGATTGGCGGCTTCACCATCAGCCGGAATCCACTGGATGGCACCAGCAGGGCTTCGGCTCTGTACCCACTCGTAGCCGTACAGATTCTCCAGGTAGTTGTGCGTCCAGGCGGCCGGGTTCACCGTCCAGGCACCTTCCAGACCGCTGGTGATGGTGTCGGCGCCACTGCCGCTGCCATAGCTGTTCTGCCAGCCCAGACCCTGTTGTTCGATGCCGGCGGCAGCCGGTTCGCGACCTACGTTGCCGTCAGGACGGGCGGCACCGTGGGCCTTGCCAAAGGTATGGCCGCCGGCGATCAGCGCAACGGTTTCTTCGTCATTCATGGCCATGCGGCCAAACGTGCGGCGGATCTCTTCTGCTGCCGCCAATGGATCCGGGTTGCCACCCGGGCCTTCCGGATTGACGTAGATCAGGCCCATCTGACTGGCACCCACCGGTCCGGCCAGGTCACCGTCCTCAGTGCGACGGTTGTCGGCCAGCCACTCGCCTTCCGGGCCCCAGTTCACTTCTTCAGGTTGCCAGGCATCGACGCGACCACCGGCAAAACCATAGGTCTCAAAACCCATGGAATCCATGGCCACGGTGCCCGCCAGCACCATCAGGTCGGCCCAGGAAATGCTGTTGCCGTATTTGGCTTTTAGTGGCCACAGCAGACGTTGCGCCTTGTCCAGGTTGGCATTGTCCGGCCAGCTGTTGAGTGGTGCAAAACGCTGCATGCCACCGTCTGCGCCGCCGCGTCCGTCAGTAGTACGGTAGGTCCCGGCGCTGTGCCAGGCCATACGGATAAAGAATGGTCCATAGTGACCATAGTCTGCAGGCCACCAGTCCTGCGAGGTGGTCATCAGTTCTTCGAGATCAGCAATCAACGCATTAAGGTCAAGCTGCTCAAACGCTGCTGCATAGTCAAAGTCAGCGCCCAGCGGATTACCCTCAGCATCGTTGTAACGCAAAGGCTCCAGACTCAGTTGATTGGGCCACCAATATTCGTTTGTCGGGGGGCCATCCTGGGCAAAGACAGCCGTGGAAAGGGACGATGACGATACCGCGACCGCCATGGCTACTGCGAGAGAAAGTGTGTGTTTTCGCATTGTGATTTTCCTTTTTGGGTGTTGATCTTTACGACACCCGATATACTAAAACGAATATAGAATTAGTTTTAATACGAAAAACCTATGATATTAATTCGGAAAATGAATGCATCCCGCCGGCTTGCCAGGACAGCGGCTATTTTGTTGATTCGCGCTGACGATGCTGCCAGTCTGGTGCCTGCCAGGACAGCGCGGTACTGGGCGTCAGCGGCGCTCTGCCCAGAATATGATCAGCGGCTTTTTCACCGATCATGATGGTGGGTGCATTGATATTGCCGTTGGTTACTGTCGGCATTATCGATGAGTCCACCACTCGCAGGTTATCAACGCCCCGCACCCGGCAGTGCGTGTCGACAACCGCCATGGCATCGCTACCCATGCGGCAACTGCCGCAGGGATGGTAGGCGGTGGCTGCACTGTTCGCCACCCAGGCGTCTATTTCTTCATCAGTCTGCACAGCAGGGCCAGGTGATACTTCTTCCCCCAGGTAATCGGCAAACGCGGGCTGGGCAAATATTTCCCGGGTCAGCCGCAGGCCATCGCGATAGGCCTGTCGATCTGCCGGTTCGTTAAGATAATTAAACAGAATATCCGGTGCTGCCTCCGGATCACGCGACGTCAGCTGCACACGTCCTCGACTCAGCGGCTTGTTGGCTCCCAGGTGCACCTGAAAGCCATGGCCTTTCAACGCACTGGATCCATCGTATGCGATGGCACCGGCAAGAAAGTGATATTGCAGATCCGGAAACTGCAATCCGGCGCGGCTGCGAATGTAAGCATTGGATTCAAAGTGATTCGTGGCACCCAGCCCGGTTTTGAACAACAGCCAGCGCACACCAATCAACAGCTTACCCAGTGGATTAAGCCAGCCATTAAGCGTGCCGGATTTACGACTGGCATGTTGCACCCAGACTTCCAGATGGTCCTGCAGATTCTGGCCAACACCGGGCAGGTCATGCACGACCTCTATGCCCATCTCCTGCAGGTGAGCCCGGGGGCCGATGCCGGACAGCATCAGCAACTTGGGCGAATTAAAGGCACTGGCAGACAGGATGACTTCGCAGCGCGCCTGGACTTTGATCAATCTACCCTGGTGGCGATATTCCACCCCGACAGCACGCTTGCCGTCCATCAGGACCCGTGTGGTCAGCGCATGGGTCTGCAGGCTCAGATTCGAACGGCTCAGCGCAGGCTTGAGGTAGGCATTGGCAGTTGAACAGCGCACGCCGTCACGCACTGTCATGTCCATACGGCCGAAACCTTCCTGGCGATAACCATTGTAATCATCAGTCACACCATAACCGGCCTGACGTCCGGCTTCGATAAAAGCACGGTACAGCGGGTTGCGCATATTGTTGCCATTACAAATGCCAACTGGCCCGTCACTGCCACGATAGTCGTCGGCACCATAAAGACAATCCTCAGCGCGCTGAAAATAGGGCAGCACATCGGCGTAGCCCCAGCCTTCTGCGCCCTGCTCCCGCCACTGCTCGAAGTCACCAGCATTGCCGCGCACATACACCATGCCATTGATCGACGACGAACCGCCAATGACCTTGCCGCGCGCCTGGTGTAGCGCGCGGCCGCCCAGCCCAGGTTCAGGCTGCGTATGCAGGCCCCAGTCATACTCAGGTCGACTCATGGGAATGGACAGCGCAGTCGGCATCTGAATGAACAGTGAATTATCCCGTCCACCAAATTCCAGCACCAATACTTCATGCTGCCCGCTTTCACTCAACCTGTCGGCCAGCACACAGCCAGCGGAACCGGCACCTACAATGACATAGTCCACACTGTGGTCGAATTCTGTTTCACTCATCTTGATACTTCCTGCTTCAAGGCTTTATACAATGCCACCATCATCAGCAACAGTACGATGGCAAAGGGCAGCCCCATGATCACCACCGCGCCCTGCAGGGTTGCCAGTCCATCGGCCAGCAACAATGACAGGGTCAGCACACCAATCACCACTGCCCAGAAAATGCGCAGCCAGGATGCCGGATCCGGCTGACGCACATGACCGGTCAGACCACGGCCATCGATGGCACGGTGCCGGACAGTCAGGTTGGACAATACCAGCGACCCGGAATCGCCAGAGGTAATAAAAAAGACAATGGCGAGAATACTCACCACCACAGTGGTCACTGACGACCAGGGCAGCGTTTCCATAAACAGATAAATGGACGACCCCGGATGGTCAATGGCCTGTTCAGCAAACTCGCTGCCTGCGGCGCCTGTCATCGCCAGGTCGATGGCACTGTTGCCAATCACCGACATCCACACCATCATGAAACACAACGGCAGTATCAGCGTGCCGGCGACAAATTCACGGATGGTGCGACCTCGCGATATGCGCGCCAGGAACAGCCCGACAAATGGCCCCCAGGCTATCCACCAGGCCCAGAAAAACACTGTCCAGGCATTCAGCCAGTCCACCGGACGATCGAAGGCATAGGTATCGGTAGATAACTGGAAAAAATCTCCCAGATAGTCGCCAACATTGGTCACCATGACATTCAGCAAAAAAATGGTTTTGCCACTGAACAGCACAAACACCACCAGCAGCAGCGCCAGCGCCATATTAAATTCCGACAGGCGGCGGATACCCCGATCAACACCGGTGACCGCGGAGATGGCAGAGAACAGGACAATCAGCACCGCCAGCGACGTTTGCACGGCCAGCCCTTCGGGCAGGCCAAACATGTAATTCAAGCCAAAATTGAGCTGAATAATGCCGATACCCAGACTGGTGGCAATGCCAAACACAGTACCCAGTACGGCGGCAATATCAACCGTGTGGCCGACAACGCCATTTATATGTTTGCCAAAGATCGGGTACAGGGCCGAGCGAATGGTCAACGGCAGACCGCGCCGGTAGCAGAAGAAAGCCAGCGACATGCCGACCAGGGTATAGACCCCCCAGCCAGACAGCCCCCAGTGCAGAAACGTCAGCTCCATCGCGTGCCGTGCCGCCTCGACGGTGCCCGGCGCCTGCTCCAGAGGCATCAGAAAATGAAACAGTGGCTCGGATACACTGAAGAACAACAGATCAATGCCGATCCCGGCCGCAAACAGCATGGTCGCCCAGCTTAGCAGCGGGAACTCGGGTCTGGCATCATCCGGCCCGAGTCGAATATCACCAAAGCGGGACACAGCGACAGCGATGACAAACAGCAGGTAAATCAGCACTGCCAGAAAATAGAACCAGCCGAAGCTGCGTGACACTTGAGCCAGCAGGGTATTGATGACTGCGATGGCCTGATCAGAGAACAATAAGGCCCACAGCGCAAACAGCAGGATGCCCACAGCAGAGCCGGCCATGACCACCGGATTAATGCGGCTGGCTGCTTCGCCGTCAGAAGAATGTTGTACGGGTTGTTCTTGCGGGCGCGATGACGGCCCTGCCGAATCAGGCAAACCAGACTCCTCCAAAGGTTATGGAGGGCTCATTAAAGGCAGCTCAGCCCGTGAAGTCAACCGGTGAGCGCCTGGACGGCACTCACCGGTGGTTTCACAAGGGCAATCGTATCGACGCCATCAACGCTTGACGCGGGATTTGTATTCGCCTGTGCGGGTATCGATTTCAACGGAATCACCGATCTCGCAGAACGACGAGACTGACAACTCGTAGCCGCTGTTCAGACGTGCCGTTTTCATCACCTTGCCCGACGTATCGCCGCGCGCAGATGGTTCGGTGTAGGCGATTTCGCGCACAATGGAGTTGGGCAGATCTATGGAGATGACCTTGCCATTGTAGAATACAGCCTGGCAGATATCTTCCATGCCGTCTTCGATATAGTCGATGACGTTATCCAGGTCGTCTTTCTCAATCTCGATCTGTTCATAGTCGGTATCAACAAACACGTACATGGGGTCGGCAAAATAGGAATAGGTCACTTCCTTTTGCTCCAGCACCACGTTCTCCAGCTTGTCGTCAGCCTTGAAAACAGTCTCGGTGGCGACGCCGTTGAGCAGGTTCTTGAGCTTCATTTTGCAGACCGCAGAGTTGCGGCCTGATTTATTGAACTCGGTCTTCTGCACTTTCCAGGGCGACCCGCCGACCATGATGACCTGACCGGCACGGATTTCTTGTGCGATTTTCATGAATGCGTACTCAAATAATGGGGTAACGGCTAAGGCCGGTTACGGTAGAACTGCATCAGACTGCTCGCCAGATCAGGCAAAGCAGCCAGTTTCTGCTGCCAGTTCCGGGCCCTGTGGGTCAGGTCCGGGAGTTGCGGGCGCAGATCATGCCATAATTTTCGGCAGTCTGCATCAAGATTCCAGAACCGTGTGAACCTGGCCAGTTTGTCGGCGCTCGCTGGCGACCACCGGTCTTCACCATAACGCGTCAGAAACGCATCCAGTTTGACCTGGTGGGCGTCATCCTGTTGTGGATAGATATGCCAGATCAGGGGTTTGGCGGCCCATTGCGCCCGCACAAACGAATCCTCACCGCGAACCAGGTTCAGATCGCAAACACTCAGCAAGCGGTCATAGTCATCCGGCGGCAGGAAAGGAACAGCCGCGACGGTGAGAGCTCCCCGGCTGATCACATCGCCCACCACCAGGGTTTGCGACTGATCCAGGGCATCGGCAATATCGACCAGCACGCTGCCGGCCGGCACCAGGCACAGCACCGGATCAGCTCCATCTGCCATCGCCGCAAACCACGTTCTGAGTGCAACATTGCCGGGTGGCCGGGGGTAGGCGAACAGGGATATCCACAGCGCGTGGCCGTATTCCACCAGCGGCAGTTTATCCTGCCCACCTGCCAGAACCAGTAGCAGCCCGGCGCGTGTTCTGGTCTGCTCTGCCTGCCAGGTCTGATGCGAGGCCAGCAACCCCGCTTCGCGCAACAGCCCGCCGGTGGCGGTGGTAAACCCGGGGAAGAAAAAAGTCTTGCTGAGTGTGGCACCGGCGCTTGCTGCCTGGCCAGCAGGTGCTGATTGCAGGGACTTCTGCCGGTGATAATCCTCAACCCAGGGTTCGGCACTAAGGTATTCCAGATTGAGCCAGCCCGGTGGCGAGCGCCCGGCACCTGAAGCTGCTGCCATCGCATCAATCAGGGCATCAGGCAGATTGCAGCCAAACGCTTCGATGACCATGCCGGCCCCGGCCACTGCCCGGGACCAGTCGATACCCTCATGCCAGCGGCAAAGCTGAACACCCTGCACGTCGATTTGTACTTGCCAATGCGCCTCTTGCCGATGCACAAAGGCCAGCGCCTTGTCCCAGTCATCGACATAGAGCACTACCGCCTGCCCGTGCTCACTGACCAACTGCCGGGCCAGCCGCCAGCAGACGCCAATATCACCAAAATTGTCGATGGCAGCACAAAAGATCAGCCAGCCATCATGGCTGCGAGGCGCTGCCGGTGCAATCTGGGAAAATGGCGGGTTTGATAGGGACATAGAAATGCAACGGGCACGCAACGGATCTGACAGGACTCACAGCATAACGCAGTCGCTGTGACATGACCAAGACAGGCCAACTAGCCATTCAGGCACTGTTGCCTGACGCAAAATTATGGGACGATAAGTTTAAGGTGTAACAACAAGGATCTGGCAAGCGTCCATGCAGCAATCTCCAGCGCCCGTAATCACGTCTCCCGCCCAGCACAGTACCCGGCGGACCCGCCTGCAGTCGCGGGCCTGGCGCATAACCGGTATCTATGTGGTCATCGCCACCCTGTGGATCGTGTTTTCCGATCAGGTACTGGCATTTTTTGTCGCCGACCCGGCGTTGCTGGTGCGCTGGAGCGTCTACAAAGGCATTGGCTTTGTTGCCTTCACCTCGCTGTTATTGCTGATCCTGATGCAACGAGCGTATGGGGTGATTGAAGACGGATATGCCAGCCTGAAAGCGCACAAACGCGAGATAGAGCGCGGCAACCGTTTGTACGAAGCGCTGAGTCATATCAACCAGTCCATTGTCGCCGCAGATGATCGCGACGAGCTGTTCCAGCATGTTACCCGGGCGCTGGTGAACCATGGCGGATTCAGCATGGCCTGGATTGGCTGGCACCCGCCCGAGCAGTCGGCGCTGACCCCGCTGGCAGCGTTTGGCAACGGCACCGCCTATATTGATCACATCATCCAGCACACCGATGATGATTCCCGGCGCTATGGCATCTGGGACAATGTGATCAGCGATGGCGCGCCCTACGTCTGTAATGATGTGCTGTTCGACCGGGCATCCCAGGGCTGGCGCCGGGAAGCCATCAAACAGAATCTGCAGTCATTCGCCGTGCTGCCGCTTCGCACCGCCGGCAAGGTGCTTGGGGTATTGAGTGTCTACGCCGACGAACCCGAGTTCTTCAGGCGCAAGGAAATGAAGCTGCTGGAGGAGGCCGCTCTGGATGTTTCCTTTGCCCTGGACAATTTTGTGCTGGCACAGGAACGACAGGAAGCGGAAGCCATCGCCCGGGGTGAGAGCCTGTTTTCACAGGCCATGATTGAGAGCATGCCCGGTATCGTGTATTTCTACGACAAACAGGGCCGGTTTCTGCGCTGGAACCGAAACTTTGAAATTGTTTCGGGCTACAGTGGCGAACAAGTGGCGCAGATGCATCCACTACAGTTCTTTGACAAAGCGGACCAGCCCTTGCTTGAGGAAAGCATTGGCCGGGTATTCAGCCACGGCGAAGCCTCAGTTGAAGCACCGTTCCGGTCCCGGGATGGAAACAAGCGGCCCTACTTTTTTACCGGGCGCAGCGTCATCTATGATGGCCAGGAATGCCTGGTTGGCGTCGGCATCGATATATCCGATCGGCGCAAAGCTGAAGACGCCCTGCGTGAACTCAATGAAAAACTGGAGCATATGGTTGCAGAGCGTACTACCGAGTTGCAGGCAGCAGTCATTCGGGCAGAAGCGGCAGATCGTATCAAGTCGGCCTTCCTGGCGACCATGTCGCACGAGTTGCGCACGCCCCTGAATTCGATTATCGGTTTTACCGGCATTGTGCTGCAGGAACTGGCCGGCCCCCTGACCGGCGAACAGAAAAAGCAGCTGGGCATGGTTAAAGGCAGTGCACGCCATCTATTGGAGCTGATTAATGACGTGCTGGATTTGTCGAAGATAGAGGCCGGACAACTCGAGGTCCGTTGTGAACCATTCGATATCAGGGCGTCAGTGGCGCAGGTCATGGAATCGATGAAGCCCATGGCGGAACGCAAGGCAATTGCCCTAAACTGGGCGCTGGCTGCCAACGTACCCGATACCATGCGGGGCGACAGACGCCGTACCGAGCAGATCCTGCTTAACCTGCTCAACAATGCCATCAAGTTCACGGACACTGGCAGCGTCACGCTGGAAATAGCGACGACCGAGGATGCCATGCTGAGCATCAGTGTCGCAGACACCGGCATTGGCATCAAACCGGAGGATCTGGCCAGTCTGTTCCAACCCTTTCAGCAGGTGGACTCCGGCCTGACCCGGCAACACGATGGTACCGGCCTGGGCCTGACCATTTGCCGTCGGTTGACCGACCTGATGGGTGGTAGCATTACCGCAACCAGTGAATGGAAAGTGGGCAGTCGATTCACTGCCCTGTTACCCCTGAACCCAATGGGTGCATCATGAACAAGACGGTACTGTTGATTGAAGACAACGAACAGAATCGCTACCTGACCACCTTCCTGCTGGAACGGCATGGGTATACGGTGATGTCGGCACCCGACGGACTGCTTGGCATTGAACTGGCCAACAGCTGCGCGCCGGATATCATTCTGCTTGATATCCAGCTGCCCACCATGGATGGTTATGCCGTGGCCCGGGCACTTCGTCAATCGGGGCATCTGAATCACGTGCCGATTGTCGCTGTCACCTCCTTTGCCATGGTCGGCGACCGGGAAAAATCCTTGTCTGCCGGTTGCAATGGCTACATCGAAAAACCCATCAATCCTGATACCTTTGTCAGCGAAATCGAGCACTTCCTGCCCGATCAGCATTCAGCCAGCGAGGTTTCATAGACCACCATGAAACTCATCCTGCTGGTCGATGACAACGAAGACAACCTTTATTACCTGGAAGCGCTGCTCGGCGGGCACGGTTATCAGACCATCACCGCCCGTCATGGTGCCGAGGCTCTGGTCAAGGCCCGCAAACGGGCACCGGATGTGCTGATTTCCGACTTGCTGATGCCGGTCATGGACGGCTATACGCTGCTTCGACACTGGAAACATGACCCGGCGTTGCGTGGCATACCCTTTATTGTTTACACCGCAACCTATACCGAGCCGGAGGATAAGGAACTGGCCATTAGCCTGGGCGCCGATGCCTTTATCCTCAAGCCGGCAGAGCCGGAGCACTTTCTGGCCAAGCTACAGACGGTGGAACAGCGCGTGGTTGATGACGCCCTCAATACACCGGCGCAACCAGCCGACGACGAGCAGGCCTTGCTCAAGGTTTACAGCGAAGCCCTGATCCGCAAGCTGGAAGAAAAAATGCTGCAACTGGAAGTGGCCAACCGCGAATTGCAGCTGGATATTGCCCGGCGCAAAGAAGCCGAAGACAGGATCGAGCAGCTGGCGTTTTATGATCCGCTGACCGGCCTGCCCAACCGTCGTCTGATGCAGGACCGCCTGCAACACAGCATCGCTGCCAGCTCACGTCTGCAACGTTACGGGGCACTGCTGTTCATCGACCTGGACAATTTCAAAACACTGAATGACACCAAAGGCCATAATGTCGGCGACAAATTGCTGATGATGGCAGCACAGCGGTTGGACAATTGTGTCCGCGAAGGCGATACCGTCGCACGCTTTGGCGGTGACGAGTTTGTGGTGATCCTGGAGGCTCTCAGCGACAATGTTGATCAGGCTGCTACCCGAGCGGAAGTCGCCGGTGAAAAGATCCTGCATGCGATGAGTGATGCCTATCAATTACAGGGTGAGGATTATCACGGCAGCGCCAGTGTCGGGGTCAGCCTGTTCCGCGACCGGGACATCAGTGCTGAAGAGTTGATACGCCGCGCCGACACCGCCATGTACCAGGCCAAACGCAGCGGACGCAACACCCTGTATTTTTATGACCCGGCCATGCAGGCGGCGCTGGAGGCGCGCCTGCAAATGGAAACCGATCTGCGAACGGCGCTGGAGGAAGAACAGTTCTGCCTCTATCTCCAGCCGCAAGTCGACTACGATGACAACGTGGTGGGCGCGGAAGCACTGATTCGCTGGATTTCACCGCAAAAAGGGCTGGTGCCTCCCGACCAGTTTATTCCGCTCGCTGAGGAAACCGGACTGATTGTGCCCATTGGCAACTGGGTGCTCAATGCTGCCTGCCGCAAGCTCAAGATATGGGAGAACAGCGCTGCAACCGCCAGCCTGCAACTGGCCATCAATGTCAGTGCCCGACAGTTTCATCAGGACGACTTTGTTGAGCAGGTGCTGACAGCGCTAAAGCACAACCAGGTTCGCCCTGGCAGTCTCAAACTGGAATTGACCGAAAGCCTGATTCTGGACAATGTCGACTCTGCTGTCGACAAGATGAACGCACTGAAAGACGCGGGTGTGCGTTTTTCCATGGATGATTTCGGCACGGGTTATTCATCATTGTCATACCTGACCCAGTTGCCGCTGCATCAATTAAAAATCGATCAGTCGTTTGTTCACAAGATGCATGAAAAACCTGTCAATGCCGTCATTGTGCAGACCATCATCGGCATGGCCAATAACCTCGATATCGAGGTTATTGCCGAAGGCGTGGAGACTGCCGGGCAGTTCCAGTTTCTGAAGGACCACGGCTGCCCGCTGTTTCAGGGGTACCACTTCGGCAAACCGGTCCCGGAAAGCGACTTTGAGCAGGCACTGACTAGCGACACAAACACAGACTGATGAAAAACGTAATCGAGGCAGTCAGTTAGTTTGATGCAGAGCTGCTAATGGTATGCCCAAAAAATACCGCATTCATGAACAGCCGCGTGGTGCCAAACCAGAATGCGCGGAAATTCGGGTTATCCGTCATGGCAATGACCCGGCCTGATCCATGGCCAGTCACCACAATCGCAGCCGTGCCGGCCATCCGGTCGATATTCTGCTGTGACACATAACCACTGGCCAGCGGCGCACTGGTGTACTGCAGGGGCGTGGCATAGGGGTTCTCTGCCAGTTCCATGAACAGTGTACTGTCGCGGAAGACTCGCAGCAGCGAGGAGTTATAGCCATACCCCAATGGGTGACTCAGGTCCAGTGTGGTATTGAATATGCTGCCACCAATCAGTTGTTCGCCACGATCGCGGGTCATGTCCGCATACGCCCGGGTGGTGTCACTGCTCTGCTCATCATTCTCGATAAGTTTGATGTTGGCCAGTTCATTCTCGGCTGCCCAGTTCAGTGCGGTTTTGTAAACAATCAACGTACCTCCCTCCTCCACCCATTGTTTGACACGATCGGTCTGTACCTGGGAGTAACTGCCACTGGCCATGATCAGCACATTGTAGCGGTCCAGGTCGGCCTGCCGCATACGTGACTGGGTCAACAGGGTTATTGGAATCTGGAACTTCTGATCAAAGGTATGCCACGCCTCACCCACTTCCGATGAACGGGTGCCTTCGCCCGCAATCAGGGCAATGCTGGGCCGACGCAGATCGCTGAAGCTCGGACTGCCCAGATCGATACCGGCCGATGACAGCCCGGTTTCCATGGCATAGACGGTCATGCCTTCTTTTTCACTGGCCTGTCTCATCAGCGCACGGATCGCGTCCGCCGATACCTCCTGTGGACCAACCGGCACCATGATGGTGCCATAATCGAATTCACGCGGGCCGTTTGCTGTTGGCGCGGTAAATGGTTCAGTAGCAACCTTGGCGCGAATGCCGGCGTCCAGCAGGCGGTACATCGCCCGCGATGCATAGAACTCATCCCATTCAAACAGGTAGGCGTAGGCATTGTTGCCACCGACAAATTCTCCGGTCGGGAATTGTTCTGCCTCGACCAGGTCACCCAACAGGGCATCGCCAAACTGGCGACTGCCCAATTCGGCAAACGGGGTATTAAAAGCATAGGGGAAGGTCCATGTCGACACGTCATAAAACAGTGTGTCGGGGAAAGTCGTGCGGCGCTCGAAAATGGATTCGATCAATCGATGCTGCCCCTGGTTGGTAGGCACCACATAGGCCTGGCCACGACGGAAGCTTTGCTCATCCAGTTCCACATCTTCATCGAGGACATGCACAGCGATCTGGTGCTGACGCAGGATTTCCGCCATGCGGTAGGCGCTGCCACTGTCATCCGCATCACCGAACACATAGGCCTTGATATCGGCGGCGTCCGCCAGCTCCAGTGCGTCCTGATAGAACTCGCGCTGATAGTCCAGCAGTTCCATGCGCAACGCCACCGCACCTTGCAGTGTCGACAGCGAACTCAGGAACTGGTTCTGGATGGTGAATGGAAAACGCAGTACCCCATGCGCAGTGTCGCGCGCGTGCCCACGTGAACTGGCCTGCTCGAACAGAATGCCAACGGCACCGTTGATATCCGGGTAAGTGGAACCTTTGCCGTAATAGAAGTCGTCAAAACTTTCGCGGGCATAGTACAGGCGCTGGTCAGCATCCAGTATCCGGGCATGAAACTGCGAAATGGCCTCGGTCAGTTCCTGATTGCGAGCCGGCGTCAGCGGATGGTTGCGTGTCGGGATGCCAGGCTGAAAGAAAAATGTGTTATCCGACCCCATCTCATGATGATCGGTCAGCACATTGGGGCGCCAGCGATAAAAATTGGACAGCCTTGCCCGGCTTTCAGGATGGCGCAATGGCAACCAGTCACGGTTCAGATCAAACCAGTAATGATTGGTACGACCACCCGGCCAGGGTTCATTGTGCTCCATGTTATTGGGATCAGTCGACAGGGTCATGGCTCGCCGGCTGTTCGCCCACTGGGCAAACCGGTCCAGTCCATCCGGATTAAAGGAAGGATCGACCAGGATCACGGCGTTGGCCAGCGTCTGTTCGATCTCAACGCCCTGGGCAGCGGCCAGATGATAGACGTATAACAGCGCGGCATTGGCACCGCTGGGTTCGTTGCCATGGACACTGTAACCCTGATACAGCACGACCGGCATGTCCGCCGTAGCCAGCTCATCACTGCGCGACGGATCACTCAGCGCCAGGTGTTGCTGGCGGATCTGCTCTAGCCGGCCATGATTTTGCGGGGATGTGATGGTCAGTACCAGTAGCGGACGGTTCTCATAGGTGCTGCCGAAACGCTCGATGCTAACCCGATCCGACGCATCGGCAACTGCGTGCATGTAGTTGACCAGTTGATCATGGCGTACATGCCACTCGCCGGGCACCATGCCCAGTACCTGTTCCGGTGTCGGAATGGCCGGGTCGTACTGCACGCCCTGCGGCAGGTAATAGTCCATGGTGGCAACGGCATCAGCGGGGTTCTGCGCATCGACCAGTGGCGCGAACATGCCAGACACAAGTAGCAGGGCGGAACAGACCCCTGACAGCAACTTGCGGGCACAACTACTGGGCAGCTGTCTGTCACCCGTGTTGTGTTTGGCGAAACGGGACATGCGGACGGTCTTCATCATGGTACCAGCGCCTTGTTGGTTTGTTGGACGGGTATTCAGGCAAGCATTTATTTGCCTGGCATCAAGCCATTGGTGCCCAGAATATCGTCTTGCGCCAGCGATGGCTATACGGAATTTGTCCCCTGCCGGCGTCGGTCTTCACGAATCAGGTCGTAGGCGCTGGCGATGTCACGGGTCTTCCGTTCAGCCATTTCCCTCATACTGTCCGGCAGACCCTGACTGGCAAGTTTGTCGGGATGGTTCTCATTCATCAGCTTGCGGTAAGTGCGCTTGAGGTCCGCGTCACTGATGCTGGCAGCTACGCCCAGCACCTGATAGGCATCGGCCAGCTGCTGGCCTGCCGACCGGCCGCCGGCAGCGCCCTGGCCGCCGCCACGTAACATGGCCTCCAGTTGTGCCACCTGCGACTCCGGCAACCCCAGTCCACGGGCAATGTGCAACAGCATCTTGTGTTCAGCCGGATGCACCTGGCCGTCGGCCGCGACCGCGCTGATCTGCACCTGCAGGAACATGCGCAGAATGGCCGGGTGGCCACGGCTGAGCTGACGAAAGCGCAACAGTTCTGCATCCAGATCGAACCCTGATGCCTTGCCGCGGTTGAACGCAGCGATTGCCTGTTCGCGCTGCTGCCCGGACAGCCGCAACTGGGCAAATACCGTTTCCGCCGCCTGCACCTCATTTTGACTGACCACGCCATCGGCCTTGCACAGCGCACCCATCACGGCAAACATGGAATCCAGAAAACCGGACTGTATCTTCGCCAGACCGGCACCGGCCTGCTTTCTCAAATAGGCCGACAGGAACCAGCCTGCCAGTGCACCCAGTATGAACCCGAAGGGCCCACCCATCAAAGATCCGACAAATCCACCCAACAATACCGCAAACAAGATGTCACTCCTGTGGCCTGACTGGCCACGACAATAGTAAAAATCAGACTTTTTCCAGGCGCCGCTGTCGCTCGTCAAACCACAGTCGGCCTACCGGCACTGCGGATTTGTGCACTCGATTGTTGACGATATCAAAGATGTCGCCGTTTTTCCCCTGCAAACACACTGGCACGCCTTCCGCTTTGGCTATCTCCGCATTACAGCGCATATGCCGTGCCTCGCCATGCACGGGAATGGCGATACGGGGCCGGACCCACTGGTACATCTGCGCCAGCTCATCCGCATATGGATGGCCCGAGGCATGCAGCGCGCGGTCACTGTGATCCGCATGTGTTACCTTGATGTGACGAGCCTCAAAACCGGCAACCAGACGTGCCACATCATCTTCATTGCCGGGAATGGTTTTGGCACTGAAAATGATGTGATCGCCGGCAGACAGATTGACATCCGGATGATTGTCCATTGCCAGTCGATGCAGGGCCGCGCCCATTTCACCCTGGCTGCCGGTCGCCAGCAGCAGGGTTTCCTGCGGCTGCAGATAGCCCAGGTCGGCATTGTCCACCACCGAGAAGTTGTCCTGCAGGTAACCTGCCGCGCGGGCACAGGCTGTCATATTGTGCAGCGAGCGACCCAGCACCCCCAGGTAGCGTTTGGCCAGCCAGGCAACATTGCCCAGCGTCTGCAGGCGCGCAATATTACTGGCAAAGCAGGCCACCACGACCCGTCCCTCGCTTTCCCGGACGGTGGCCAGCAGATCTTCAAACAGCTCAGACTCCGACACAGAGCTGCCGGCTTGCGTCGCATTGGTCGAGTCGCACACAATGGCATCAATGCGCGAGCGCCCGGCAGCCTGAAACAGCGACGGATCAATGGCCTCACCCACAACCGGTGCTGCATCAATTTTCCAGTCAGCAGTATGCAGTACCTGTCCAGCGGGCGTGCTGATCAGCAGCGCGTTGGTTTCCGGTGTCGAATGCGTGATGGGCAGCCAGCGCAGACGAAAGGGGCCCAGCTCCAGCGTCTCGCCCGGTTGCACGGTCACCAGTAGCGCATCGACTCCAGCCTGGCGAAGCTTGCGCTGCAGGACCTGACGGGTAAACGGTGTCGTGTAGATCGGGCAGCGGAACTGTTGCCACAGATGCGGTATCGCACCGATATGATCTTCATGGGCATGTGTGGCAACAATGCCCAGCAAGGCTTCGCTGCGGTTGGCGATAAACATCGGGTCAGGCATTTCCACCCGGTTGCCGGACAGGGGCTGATCATCGATTTTTTCGAAGGTCACGCCACAGTCCACCATCAGCCATTGGCCGGCATGACCATAAAGATTCAGGTTCATGCCGATCTCGCCACAGCCACCGAGTGGCAGAAACCAGAGATCCTTGTGACCAGGACTGGCCGGCAAATGGCTAACTGACACGACAGGCCTTCGGCGCTTTATTGAATCGGAAAATCAAAATACTGATCCGGAAAGGGTTCGTCACGCAGGGTATAGTGCCACCACTCCTGATCATAGTTGGCAAACCCGGCGGCCTCCATCAACTCGCGCAACAGGTGGCGATTGGCGAGCACCGCGTCGCCCACGTGCGGATTGTCAGTGTGTGAACGGGCGTCAAAACAGTCGTAGCTGGTACCCATGTCTATGCTGTTGTCAGGAAAACGTTCAGTCTCACTGCCACGACAGTCGTAGTTCGCCATCGGGTCCGCCTGAGGCTGCAACGTACCCATAGGCACCAGTGTCAGGTCCACAGTACTGCCGCGGCTATGGCCCGAGCGTTCGGCAATATAACCTCGGGAAAATAATTCATCCTTGGGCACGTCCGGATAAAACGCCGCTTTCATTTTCTCATCGGTCGCATCCGCAGCCCAGGCCACAAAATGATCCACTGCCCGCTGTGGTCGGAAGCAGTCGTAAACCTTGAGCGAATACCCTCGAAGATTGGCTTGCGCCTGCACCTGTGCCAGCGCACTGGCAGCCGGCGTACTCAGGATACAGGCAGGTGCCAGATAGCCGTTGATGGGACGGCCGACAAAATTGTTGTCGCCTGAATAGCGTATATCGAGCTCGATCGAGTCATCGACCCGGGTCAGGGTGCTGAAGCCGGGCGGCATCGCCGGCGCATCGATGGACCCGGCACAATGGGTCAGCAACAGAGCGGCACTGACGCCGACAAGTGCTGGCCGCATACTCATCATGGTGCGCCACCCGTTGCTGGCTCCTCCGACTGACTCTGGGCACGACAGCGGATCTGCACAGCTTTCAGGAAATTGCGTAGCAGCTGGTCTTTGCACTCCCGATAGTGCTTGTGGCCGGGCTTGCGAAACAGGGCTGTCAGCTCATGCTGGCTCAGGCTCATGCCAACGTCTTCCAGCATCACCAGCACGTCATCCGACTTGAGGTTCAGTGCGATGCGCAGCTTCATGAAAATCATGTTATTGCTCAGCTGCTGTTCCGGTGCCGCCTGGGCACCCTCTTTCTTGCCGCGCAGGGCATTGATCAGGCCGTTAAGAAACGTCGCCAGCATCACATCCTCGCAGAACACAAACTCCGGATCCTCATCAGCCTTCAACCAGTTGCACACCTGGTCACGGGTGACCTGGCAATCTGCCTGGGCAAAGATATCCATCATCTGCTGATCACTGTAGTCAAAGGCATAGCGCAGGCGTCTCAACACATCGTTGTTGATCATGAACCGGCTCCCGAAAAGACTATTCGCAGTCGCTGCCCGGCAAACTCGATGATGTCACCGGCAACGATTTTTTTGCGCTTCTGAATTTCAACGGCGCCATTGACGCGCACCATGCCATCGGCGACTACGGCCTTGGCTTCGGCGCCGCTGCCGACCAGGCCCTCAAATTTGAGGATTTTGTAAAGTTCAACCGGCACCATATTGACTTCGACATCAACGGCCGACGATGGTTGCTGGCTGCCCGCGTTTCCGGAGGTATTGGTGTTCATAGGGCTCCACTTCGGTGACTTGAGTCGCTCACGACTGCGCCGTGAGTTGAATGCCGTCGGGGCGGATGTCAATCACACCCTGCTTGTACAGACGGCCGATGCTTTTTTTGAAAGCGGCTTTGCTAAGGCGGAACAGTCGCGCGATCTCGTCCGGGGAGGACTTGTCATGCACCGGCGCAAAGCCGCCCTGTTTTTTCAGATAGGCGACAATGACTGCGCCCTGTTCGTCCAATACATCCACTGCCGGCCGCAACGACAGATCAATGCGCCCATCGGGGCGAACATGCTTGATAAACCCTTTGATACTCTGACCAAAGCTGAGCCGCTGCGACACATCGGCGCTGTGCAGCACGCCCCAGTGCTGGTGGTTTATAATCGCCTTGAAGCCCAGATCAGTGCTGTTGGCGACGATCAGGTCAACCGGCTGACCGGCATTAAACCGGTGTGGTTTGTCGTCATCAAGAAACTTGTCGATTTTTGATGAGGCCACGATCCGGCCATGGACCTTGTCGACATAGATATAAACCAGGTAGGAGCGTTCGTCTTCCATGGGGCGATGCTGCTCCATGAATGGCACCAGCAGATCCTTTTCCAGACCCCAGTCCAGAAACGCACCGACCGCATTGCGATCAACCACCGGCAGATAGGCGAACTGCCCCACCATAGCACGGGGCGTCTGCGTGGTGGCCACCGGGCGGTCTTCACTGTCCAGATAGACAAACACCTGAATATCGTCTCCGACAGCGGTCCCTGCCGGCACATGGCGGCGCGGCAACAGCACCCGGTCGCCATCGCCCGCCCCCAGGTACACACCATAATCTGCGAATTCAATAACTTGTAAGGTATAGACCTTGCCTGGCTGCAACATGTCACGCTCAAATAATCAGGTTTTGCTGATTATACAGAGAATCGCCACACAAACCTTGATCATTTCCGGCACAGACGATCCCGTCACGGCACTGAATAGTAGGTCGCGGTACCAGGACCTACTGGCAACCCGAGCAGGAAAACCCAGACATAAAACAGCATCACCCAGAAAATGAAGAAAAATATCGAAAACGGCAACATGGTGGCAATCATGGTGCCGATGCCAATATTTTTGTTGTAGCGCGTAGCCCACGCCAGAATCAGACCAAAATAGCTCATCATCGGGGTGATGATGTTGGTGGTGGAGTCACCGATACGGTAGGCCGCCTGGATCAGCTCCGGGGCATACCCCACCAGCATCAGCATGGGTACAAACACCGGGGCGGTGACCGCCCACTGCGCTGATGCCGACCCCAGCATCAGATTGACAAAACAACACATGATGATAAAGAAAACAAACACCAGAGGGCCGGTCAATTCGGCGCTGATCAGAAACTCGGCGCCGGTTACTGCAGTAATGACACCCAGATTGGTCCAGCCAAAAAATGCGACAAATTGCGCGGCAAAAAACACCAGCACCACATACAGACCCAGCGTCGACACGGCCGATGCCATGGCATCTATCACGTCACGGTCATTGCGCATGGTGCCGGTGACACGACCGTAGGCAAAGCCGGTGACCAGGAAAAACAGGAAAATGAAGGCTACGATACTCCGGAAAAAAGGCCCGGCCCCGCCATCAACCGGATCTCGCAGCGGCGCACCGGCAGGGACCGCCAGCCAGGCAATAAGCCCCAATACCAGCACCGCTGCCAGGCCTGCGGTCAGCAGCCCCTTGCGCTCGACCGGTTTGAGCTTTTCCATGCTGCTGCCGTCAAGTACGCTGGGATCGGCGTTGCTGTCGTCATAGTCGCCCAGCTTGGGCTCGACAATGTAGATGGTGACCAACGAACCCACTGCGGTAATCATGAAAGTGCTGACCGCCATGAAGTACCAGTTGGCGGTCGCAAAAACCTCGTAGGTCGGATCAATCAGGCGTGCCGCCTCCTGGGTAATCCCGGCCAGCAGCGGATCTACCGTACCGATCAGCAGATTGGCACTGTAACCACCCGACACCCCGGCGAACGCGGCCGCCATGCCCGCCAGCGGGTGGCGCCCCAGAGCCAGAAATATGGCACCTGCCAATGGCACCAGCACCACATACCCCATTTCCGATGCCGTATTGGAGATGACGCCGGCAAATACAATCGCCACCGTGACCACATGCCGGGGCGCGCTGAGCACGATGCCGCGCACCATGGCAGACAGCAGGCCCGACTTTTCCGCAATGCCAACGCCGAGCATGGCCACCAGCACCACGCCCAGCGGCGCAAAATTGACAAAATTGCTCACCAGATTACCCAGAATCAGGCGCAGGCCTTCGGCGTTGAGCAGGCTGACCGCCTCAATGGTGGCACCTTCTGCCGCCGCCGGCCTTGGGTCCTGCACCGACACCCCCAGTGCCCCGAACAGGCCAGACAGCAGCACCATGCCAAATGCCAGAACGGCAAACAGGGTCACCGGATGGGGCAGCAAATTGCCTAACCATTCAACACTGTCCAGAAATCGGGTAAACCAGCCGCGTTTGCTTGAGTGCTCTGTTTTGCCTTGGGGCATTGGGGGTCCTCTGGTGGTAAACGTAGGCCGTGTAGCTGGCGGGATTTTTGCCAATTGACACAAAATGACAAAATATTTTTTCTAAAGCTTTCTGATTTCCTGCCGTTTACTGTCTTGCAGCGCCCCCCTGTGCCTGAACCAGACGGCGCAACAATCAGGCAGCATTCGCGCCCAACCGTCAGGCGACATTATCAAACATTTTCAAGCAGAGAAAGCTCATGACTACCACTTTGACCCTTACCTTCCTACGCCGATCGCTGATCATCGGTTTACTTTCGGCTTTTGTCGCATCCTCGGCACAGGCACAACCAGGGCAGATCGCCCGCAGTGACGGCGGCGGTGATGCCATTGCCCGCTTTGTCATGAACTTCGGTCGGTTTATTGACTGGCCAGAGGCTGCTTTCAGCAGCGCCGACAGCGACCTGCGCGTGTGTGTGCTTGGCGAAAACGAGCTGGGCCGCTCTCTCGACGAGCACGTCAACGGCAAACGTGCCGGCGATCGCACGATCTCTGTCAGCACACTGCCGGGCAGCGACCTGGCGTCCGCACGCGAGTGCCATATCGTTTACGTCAGCTCCAGTGAAACCGGCCGCACCGCCGAAATCACCGGTGCCGTTGCCGGCGCACACGCGCTGACCGTCAGTGAGATCGAAAACTTCCCCGAAGACGGCGGCATGATAGGACTTAGCGGTGAGCGCGGTGATCGTATCGCCATCCGTATGAACCGGAATCTGATCGAGAGCACCGGCCTGAACGTTCGCGAACAGCTTATGCGCGCCATTCAGTGAGGGTGTAAACCACACGACTGCCGCTGGAGGACCAAACCGTGTTAAAAATGAACTGGAGTCTCAAATGGAAAGTGCTGGCCGGTGTCACACTGACCAGTACCGTGGCGGTAGTAATATCGACTGCTATCTTTGTCGCCATCGAGTTGCAACGCCTTGACCAGAGACTGGAAACCCAGGCGCTGACCACTGCCCGTCTGATCGGCGCCAATACCACCGGCGCGCTGGCTTTCTTCGACGATGCGTCGGCGACTGAAACCCTGCGTGCGCTGGACCTCAATGAAAGCATTATGGCCGCTGTGCTGTTTGACGATAGCGGCAATCCTTTTGCGCAATTTGTCGCCGACGGACAGAGCAGCGGATCGCTACCGCAAAGCCCCGGACGACAGGACGTGATACAGCGTCCCGAGCTTGGTTTTCTGGAGCTGAATGAGCCAGTGACCATGGATGGCGATGTCATCGGTACGCTGTATATGCGTGTCAGCCTGGCAGAGCGCCAGCAGGTCGTCAGTACCTACACAATGTCATTTATCCTGATTGTTCTGGGTGTGGCAGCGTTGGCACTGGCCATCTCGTTCCTGATTCAGCGCTCCATAGTGCGCCCGGTCTCCGCCGTGGTGGATGCCCTGCGTGACATGGCTGAAGGCGAAGGTGATCTGACCAAACGCATTCATGTCTCCAGCAACGATGAAGTTGGCGAACTGGCGCACTGGTTCAATATCTTTGCGGAACGCGTTCACGACGTCGTGGGCAAATTCAAGGAGTCGGCCATCAACCTCAGTGCAGCGGCTGAACAGCTGTCAGGCACCATCACCAAAACCTCGGCCGGTGCCCTGCGCCAGCAGAGCGAAATCGAACACGTGGCCAAGGCCATGTCGGAGATGTCGTCCACGGTTGAGGAAGTTGCGCGCAATGTGGGCATGGCTGCCAACGATGCCCAGCAGGCTGACGACGAATCCACCAAAGGTGCTGATGTTGTGACACAGACCATGGGCGCCATCAATGCCCTGGCCCGCGACATTGATCAGGCCTCTGAGGTGATTTCCAATCTGCAGAAAGAAACCGACAGCATCGGGTCGGTACTGGACGTCATTCGCGGCATTGCCGAGCAGACCAACCTGCTGGCATTGAACGCGGCCATTGAGGCGGCGCGTGCCGGCGAACAGGGCCGCGGCTTTGCGGTGGTAGCAGACGAGGTTCGTACGCTGGCCAGCCGCACCCAGGCCTCAACAGAAGAGATCCAGAACATGATCACCAAGCTGCAGACCGGCGCCAACCAGGCGGTGCAGGTCATGGTCAAGGGCAAGGATCAGGCGGCATCCAGCGTGGATCACGCCAGCCGCGCCGGACAATCGCTGCAGAACATCACCCGGGCGGTCTCGGTGATCAAGGATATGAGCAATCAGATCGCCAGTGCCTCGGAAGAGCAGTCCGCGGTAAGTCTGGAAATCAATCGCAATATCAACAATATCTCGGATGTTGCCAACGAGACCGCTACCGGTTCACGCGAGATCAGCACCGGTGCCAATGAACTGGCGCGACTGGCTGCTGAATTGCAGAAGCTGGTCGGTCACTTCAAATGTGATGAACCGGGCCAGTATCGCGCCTGACCCGCAACCTCAGGGCGCCGCGGTGACAAATTGCGGCGCCTGCCAGGCATCCAGCTCACGCTCAAGCTCAGCCGCCAGGCTGAGCAGCGTGGCTTCGGACCACGGCAATCCCACCACACTGATGCCCAGCGGCAAATTGCCATTGAATGTTGCCGGCACCGTAATCGACGGGTATCCGGAAATGGCAGCCGGTCCCGACGTACCAAAGCCAAACCCGTCACCACTATCGGGATCTATCGGCCAGGCCTTGCTGTACGATGGCAAAATGATGGCGTCTGCGCCCTGCGTCTGCAGGAATTCATTGAGCATGGCTTCGGCCAGTTCGCGGCTGCTGGCCAACGCCGCCTGATAGGATGCCTGATCAGTCTCGAGGTCGATTGCCGCAGCCTGCTCCAGATACTCTTGTCCAAACGGCCCCAGCGCCTCTTCACCACGGGCACTGTTGAACGCGACCAGCTCGGCAAAACTGTTGACCTCTTCAGCCACGTCGTAGTCCTGCAGCCATTGTTCCAGATCACGACGGAACTCATAGATCAGAACTTCAAATTCAGCCGCACCCATTTCCTGTGGCGGCTGCCATTCGGTCAGCTGGACGACCTCAACACCCCGTGACTCAAACATCTGCGTGAGCTGTTCGAATACCGGCACAAAGGCGGGTTCCCGCTCATCATAGGCTCTGACCAGCACCACTTTCTGCAAATCCGGTGTCTGATCGACACTATAAAGCAGCGGCTGGTCAAAGCGCTCACGTGCTTCCGCCGTCAACATGCCATCCAGCAACAGCGCCGCATCAAACACATTGCGCGCCATGGGCCCGGCGATATCCTGGGCGCTGGCAATGGGAATGATGCCTTCGCCGGACACACTGCCACGGGTGGGTTTGATACCCACAATACCGTTGATGGCTGACGGACACATGATGGACCCGTCGGTTTCTGTGCCCACCGCCAGCAGTGTCATGTCTGCTGCCACGGCGACGGCTGAACCGGCGCTGGATCCGCAGGGTGTGTGGGTCAGCAAGTGCGGGTTGAGTGTCTGCCCGCCCAGTGCCGACCAGCCACTGATCGAATCCTCGCCACGAAAGTTTGCCCACTCTGACAGATTTGCCTTGGCCAGAATGATGGCGCCGGCCTCTCGCAGTTGCGCCACCAGCGGCGCATCGCGATCGGTCAGATGTCCCTGCAATGCCAGTGCACCCGCCGTGGTTGGCATGTCATCGGCCGTTGCGATATTGGCCTTTAAGACCACCGGCAGGCCATGCAGTGCGGATCTGACGTTACCCGCTGCCCGCTCCACGTCCAGTGCCCGTGCCTGGGCCAGGGCGTCGGCATTGATATCTATAATGGCCGCCAGCTCGTGCCCCTGGCGATTGTCCCGCGCAATATTGTCCAGATAGTAAGTCACCAGCGTCTCGCTGCTGAGCTCACCCTGATCGAGTGCACTCAGGGCGCTTCGCGCATCCAGCCAGCGGGGCTGTTCAACCGGCTCTTCGCTGCAGGCTGACAACAATAACAGAACACTCAAAAAAACTGCTCGTCGACACAATAGCATTCGGCCACCCCAGAAAGTTTGCATGATTAAACGTGATCGGACCTGAAAACATCCATGATCATAAAAGGCTTTCCCGGCAGTTGCCAGCCCGTTTCCCATTCACCCGCTCATACGTTATCCTCGAAGTCACAATAACAGATCAGGATTTATCGTGACGCTGCTTCTCACCCGGACCACAAAGCCTGCATGTAACAGTCAGGCCGCCCGGCAGCCGGTGCTTGCCGCCCTGCTGATGCTCGTTTGCCTGCTTGGTGCGCCCGGCCAACTTTATGGTCATGGCAGTGTGGTTGACGAAGGCGACGCCTGCGTTATCCAGTTTGGCTTCTACAGCGCTCACTTCTCCATTTTCCAGCCCCAGGCCTCCGGGCATCAGGGTTTCTGTGAGGACATTCCCGATGCCGGGGACAGTGTCTTTGTCATGGAATACCGTCACGACTCGATGCGCCAGGTACCGCTTGAGTTCCGGCTCATGCACAATAACAGCGGCCTGGGACGGTTTGTACGCTGGCAGGCTATTGACGCCATGCCCGATGACCAGCTGAGTGCTGACACGGTGTTCCGCCAGTCACTGCCGCCGCAGCCCGATGGCGTCGTCCGGGTCATGCACCATTTCGACGCCCCCGGTGACTACATCGGCATCGTCAGCATTGCTCACCCTACTGAAGATATTCTCTATCACGCGGTCTTCCCGTTCAGAGTCGGTGCATCCATCTGGTCAAACTGGCCATTGGGACTGCCCGTGCTGGCCCTGCTCTGGCTGGCCATCAGGCGGGTGCGACGCAAACAGAAACTACCCGGAGCAAACCATGAACCTGCCTGACCGCCTGCGCCTTGCCGCCATCCTGATCATCGCCAGTGCTATCGGCGCCATCACCGCTGCCGGCGCAGCAGCAGAATCCCTGTCAGCAGTGAGCCAGCCGGCGGGACTGCACGTATCCATGCATAGCGAGCTGGACCCCCTGGCCATTAATCAAATGCACAGCTGGGTCATTACCGTGCAGGACACCCAGCGCGAACCGATCGATGACGCGCAGATTCAGGTCGATGGCGGTATGCCGCTGCATAATCATGGCCTGGCCACCAGTCCGCAGGTCACCGAAACACTGGGCCAGGGACGCTACCTGCTGCAGGGCATGCGCTTTCATATGAATGGTGACTGGGAACTGAGATTACAGATAGCACATGACGGCGTGATCTATCGAACCACGTTCAACCTGACGCTTTAGCGACCATGACTTTTATGCGAACCCAGAAACTGACCGTATTGACGCTCGTGGCAGGCCTGACTGCGGCACTGTCCTACCTGGCCTGGCAACAACTGCCAATGCCCTTGCCGGCTCGCTGGAGTGAACAGGAAGTGGCCGTGCTGCAATCACTGGCACTGCAGAATCTGCCGCCACTGCCCGCTGACCCGGGCAATGCCGTGGCCGACGATCCGCAGGCAGCCGAGCTGGGCCACCACCTGTTTTTTGATACGCGGCTCAGTGCCGATGGCAGCGTCGCCTGTGCTACCTGTCACCAGCCAGAGCATCATTTTACCGACCAACGACCGGTCGCCGTAGGGCTGGCCGCTGTGGATCGCAATACCATGGGCCTGGCCGGTGTCGCCTACAGCCCCTGGTTCTTCTGGGATGGCCGCAAGGACAGCCTGTGGTCGCAGGCCCTGGAACCACTGGAGAACCCTCTGGAACACGGCAGCCACCGCAGCGACATCGCTGCCCTGGTGAGAACTGATGCCGACTACCACCAGCGCTATCTCGACGTGTTTGGCGTCCGCCCCGAACAGCATCCGGATGACCGGGTGTTCGCCAATATCGGCAAGGCACTGTCTGCCTATCAGCGCAAACTGATGCCCGGTGCCACACCCTTCGACCACTACGTTGCCAGCCTGGAGACTGAGGCCACCCCGGTGCTTGCCGACAATGAATATCTGGGTACGGAAGAGCTGGCGGGGTTGCGCCTGTTCATTGACAAGGCACAGTGTGTCAATTGCCATAACGGCCCGCTGTTTACCAACAATTCATTCCATAACACAGCAATATTGTCTGCGCCCGGGCAGCTGCCGGCCATGGGCCGCGCCGAAGGTCTGCGGCTTGCCCGGGCTGATCCGTTCAATTGCCTGGGCGATTTCAGCGATGCCGGTGCCAACGACTGTCTGGAACTGCGTTTTGCCAAAGGTGGCGACGAGGTAATCGGCGCCCAGCGCGCACCCAGCCTGCGTGATGTCAGCAGAACCGCACCCTACATGCATGCCGGTCAATTGAGCAGTCTCGCCGACGTTATCGAACACTACAACGCGGCGGACCTGGCCATGCTGGGTCACAATGAAGCCAAACCGCTGAATCTGCGCGCCGTGGAAAAAACCCAGCTGGAAAGTTTTCTGCGCAGCCTCACCGCGCCGCTGGCAACTGCCGAACGCTGGCTGAAACCGCCCGCGACGTTGCCACGCAGTGCGCACCCAGTGTCAGCCCAGGCAAACGACACATCCACCAATCAGCGGGTAACCAAATAGACACCTTGATTCTGGAGTGGCTGCAACGCAATCGGGATGTCGCCATCTATCTTGTTCCCGTCTTTGCCTTTGCCGAAGCCTGCGTTGGTATCGGTCTGTTGATATCGGGCGCCATTCTGGTGGCCGTGGCCTCATTATTGCTGGCCAACGATATTGCCAGCCTGGCGCAGATCCTGCCCCTTGCGGTGGCGGGTGCGGTGCTTGGCGACCATGTCGGTTTTTACACTGGTCGGTGGATTGGTCCCCGGTTTCATGCAGTCGGTTTTGCCCGGAAACACCGGGCCAAACTGCAGAAATCCGAGGCCATGATTCTGCGTTTCGGGCCCTACGCGATTTTTATCGGACGCTTCCTGCCGGCCATCCGCAGTCTCGTCCCGGCCATGCTGGGCATCAGCGGATTCAATGCAACACGCTACTCAATGCTGGATGTGGCCGCCTGTGTGCTGTGGTCGGCCTGCCTCGGTGTCATACTGTGGGCCATTGAAAACGTGATAGGCTAACAGACTCCGGCACAACCCTGACCGAAGACCTACCATGACCACACGCAAACGCTTATTGATCATCTATACCGGTGGCACCATCGGCATGCAGCAGACCCCGGAAGGACTGGCCCCGGCACGGGAACTGGCCGCTGACATCCGGGAGATGCCCGAACTCGGGCAGGCTTTCCAGACCCATCCTCCCGTGCTGGAAACCATCAGCTACAGCCCCCTGCTGGACAGCTCTGACATGACGCCCGGGCGCTGGGTGCAGATCGCGCAGGACATTCTGCGGCGTTATCAAGACTATGACGGATTTGTTGTGCTGCATGGCACCGACACCCTGGCGTACACGGCCTCGGCACTGAGCTTCTTCCTGGAGCGCTCCGACAAACCGGTGGTCATTACCGGCGCACAACTGCCTTTCGCCTGGCCGCGCAGCGATGCGCGCAACAACCTGATCTCGGCGCTGGAAGTCGCCGCCAATATGCCCGAAGCAATGACTCAGGTCTGTGTCGTATTCGGTTCCCGCATTCTGCGCGGCAACCGGGCCACCAAGGTATCCGCCAAAGCGTATGATGCCTTCGATTCTCCGCGTTACCCGCACCTGGGCGCGATCGGCATCGACGTTGAATACAATCGACGCCGCCGCTTTCCCGTCGCGTTTGGCAATTTTGCCAAACAGGGCCAACTGCCGCCCGATGACGCCGTGGCGCTGGTCCGCCTGTTTCCCGGTTTCAGCGCCGCCACCCTGCGCGCTATCTGCAGCAACGGCGATTTGCGGGGTATCGTGCTGGAAGCCTATGGGGCAGGCAACGGCCCCAGTCAGAACAAGGAATTCCAGGACACCATCAGCGAAGCTGTGCACCGCGGAATAGTTGTTGTGGTCGTTTCACAACCGCTTGATGGTATCGTCCGTATGAACAGTTACGCAGCAGGCAGTGCGCTGGCGCGCGCCGGTGCCATCAGCGGCAGAGACATGACCACTGAAGCGGCACTGACCAAACTGTACTACCTGATCGCGCTGGGATACAGTGCTGATATTATTGCCAAAAAAATGAAAACGCCGATTGCCGGCGAGATGCGCCGCTGATCAGCTGCACGTTTTCACACGAATTCTACTGTACGCTGAGGTCACCATGACAAACACACTGAGACGCACTATTCCCGTCGCCCTGCTGGCCCTGATGCTAAGTTGTTCACCGGCTGAACAGTCAACCCCGCCGCCGATGACAGAGGCCCAGGCACCGGCGGCGCAAACAGCAACCGCCGAAGCGCCTGCTGCCATTGACGACTTTTTCTCGGCATTCACGGCCCAGTGGGTGCGCGCCAATCCCAACCTGGCCATCAGCACCGGCTATTTTGATGGCGACGAGCAGAACCGGCTGGAGCAGCAGGTCACACCACTGACGCTTGAGCAGGAACAGCGCATCATTGCCCTGGCCCACGAAGGGCTGGCACAGCTGGATCGCTACGATCTGGCACAGGAGAGCGATACCGTGCGCATCTCGGCGGATGTCATGCGTTGGTCATTGCAACGCGTCATCGATAACGAAGCCTTTCTGGACTACGAATTTCCCCTGCAACAGATGAACGGTGCCAATGTCGGCCTGGTCAATCAGTTGACTGTGGTGCATCCGCTGCGCTCTGCCAATGACGCGGAGAATTACCTGACAAGGCTGCAGCTGCTGGATGATCGCATGCGTGAAGCCACATCAGAGGCGGCCAGGCGTGCCGGGACCGGTATTGTCCCGCCCACCTTCATTCTGCAGACCACCATTGACCAGATGGACCGCTTCATCTCCGATTCGCCACGCGACAATCCACTCGCCACGACACTGTTCAGCAAGACCAGCGACGTAGAAGGACTCACCGAAGATCAGCGCATTCAATTGCTGGAGCGTGCGGCCACCATCGTCGCTGATGAAGTCTATCCAGCCTGGCGCGAGGCCATTGGCGAATTGCAGTCACAACTGCCCCGATCGTCCAATGATGCTGGCCTGTGGGCTATCGAAGGCGGTGACGCCTACTACGCAGCGCAACTCAAGCGCTTTACCACCACCGAGCTGAACGCCGAGGAAATTCACCAGATTGGACTGCGCGAGGTGGCACGTATTGAAGCGCAGATGGACACGCTGATGCGACAGATCGGTCTGCACGAGGGCACGGTAGAAGAACGCTCCGCCATTTTGCAGCAACGACTCGCCTATCCCGACTCGGATGAAGGCCGTGCCGCACTGATGGATGATATTGAAGTTTACCTGCGTGACGCCGAAGCCCGCGCCGAAAGCCTGTTCGACAACCGGCCAACAACACCGGTCATTGCCCAGCCCTACCCCGAGTTCCGCTGGGCAAACGCGGCAGCATCCTATACCTCGCCACCGCTGGACGGTTCCCGGCCGGGGATTTTCCAGATGCCCTTGCGCCTGGACCGGCTCAGCAACTTCACCCTGCGCACGCTGGTTTACCACGAAACCGTGCCCGGTCATCATTTCCAGATTGCCCTGATTACCGAAAATGATCAGCTGCCCCGCTTCATGCAGATACGCGCGTTCGGGGGCATCTCGGCCAGCTCGGAGGGCTGGGCGCTGTATGCCGAAAGACTGGCCGCCGAGGAAGGCTGGTATGAAGATGATATAGAAGGCCTGCTGGGACAGCTGGACTCTGAACTGTTCCGCGCCCGCCGCCTGGTTGTGGACACCGGCCTGCATGCCAAACAGTGGACACGGCAGCAGGCCATCGACTATGGCATTCCGCCCAGTGAAGTTGACCGCTACGTGGTATACCCCGGTCAGGCGACTTCCTACATGATCGGCCAGCTGCGCATCATCGAACTGCGCGAGCGGGCACGTGAGGCACTGGGCGAGCGCTTTTCCATGCAGGACTTCCACAATGTTGTGCTCGGTCTGGGCGTTGTGCCGCTGACGGTGCTGGAACGTGAAGTTGATGCTTACATTGCTGCAGCAAGTGAGGTTTTATCATGAATAGAATTATCCCTGTTACAGCCCTGGGTATTCTGGCGGGGCATATCCTGTTGTCGCCTGCGGCAAATGCCGATGAACAGGCTTTGCATGCTATTGCCGCAGCCACATCGGCGCAGCGACTGGAGCAGGACATCACCACCCTGGCCGGCTTCGGCACACGCCACACATTATCAGACACCGAGTCCGATACCCGCGGTATCGGCGCCGCGCGCCGCTGGATCAAGGCCGAGTTTGACCGCATCTCTGCCGACTGTGGCGGCTGCCTGGAAGTGTTCTATGTCAGCGATATTGTCTCGGGCACTGCGCGTGTGCCGGACCCGGTCGAGGTTGTCAACGTCATTGCCATTCAGCGGGGCAGCGAACAGCCCAATCGCTTTGTGATGATGAGTGGCGACATCGACAGCCGTGTCAGCGACATCATGAATTCAACCAGCGACGCACCAGGCGCCAATGACAACGCCACCGGCATGGCCGGTACCATAGAAGCCGCGCGGGTGCTGAGCCAGTACAGCTTCCCCGGCTCGATTATCTATGCCGGGCTGTCGGGCGAAGAACAGGGACTGAACGGTGGCGCCATCCTGGCGGCCCATGCCCGTGAGCACAACTGGGATATCAAAGCCGTCATCAACAACGACATGATCGGCAATATCCGTGGCATCAACGGTGTCATCAACAACACCACGGCGCGAGTGTTTTCTGAGGGCACACGTTATGTGGAAACCGAGGACGAAGCGCGTCTGCGTCGTTTCCAGGGCGGCGAAGTCGATTCTGCTTCACGCAATATGGCGCGCTATATTGACGATATCGCCGACCGTTACATTCCCAATCTGGACGTGATGATGGTCTACCGGCTGGATCGCTTCGGGCGTGGCGGCCACCACCGGCCGTTTAATGAAGCAGGTTTCCCGGCAGTACGTATCATGGAGACCAATGAGAACTATAACTGGCAGCACCAGGATATCCGGGTAGAAGATGGAATCGCTTATGGTGATGTGCTGGAACACGTTGACTTTGACTATGCTGCCAAACTCACGGCGCTCAATGCCGTGACCATGGCCGCCATGTCGTGGGCACCGGCGCCGCCGACCAATGTCAGCATCAGCGGTCAGGTCAGCCCGGATACCACCCTGAACTGGGAGAAAGTACCGGGTGCCACGCAATACCGCCTGCATTGGCGATTGACCACCGAGCCACAGTGGACGCATGCCCGCACCGTGGGGGATGTTGACGAGTTCACGCTGGAGAACGTGGTTATCGACAACTACTTCTTTGGTGTGTCCAGCGTATCAGCCAGCGGCGTGCAGAGTCCGGTTGTCTTCCCCGGACCCGCCGGCGCCTTCTGAAAAACTATCTGCGTTGCCATTGCTTCGTTAAAAACAGGCTCACAATGCTCATTTACTACTTGTAAACTGCGCTTGTGCACCTGTTTTTGCCTCGCACTGGCTGCCTCGAAAACGTTTTTCAAGTTTTCTAATACAGTCGTTGCTGTATTCGTATCTTATTGTCCTGGGTGGTAGGTGCGTACTGCCCGGGCTTCGACATCGTCGCGGTAGTAGGCAACGTCCTTGAATTCGCGATCGACATAGCGTTGTGCCTGGTCATCAAAATGCGGCGATGCCGGATCTGAGCTCTGACCGCCAGCCAGCAGGCTTTTCGCCCGAACCCGGTCGCCGAACTCGACCACCGCCACAAAGCTGTTACCCGAGGAACCATAGATCCGGTTGGTGCCGGGGTAGGCTCGTGCGCCAAATGACGCCAGTGCGCCCCAACGTGACGATGCCATACCCACTGGCAGGCTGGGGGCATTGTCACTGTACGGATGATCAATATCGCCGGTGATCCGCTGATAGCGATTGACTTCACCCCAGGGCGTATTCCAGGTGCCAAAGGCTTCGGTCAGCTGCAACAGGGTGGCACTGAATACGGACAGCCTGTCCACCGGATCACTGTCGGTGCCCATCCAGTTGATCTGCTGCATCTGGCTCAGCCCGGTCGGCGTGTCTATTTCGCGCGCTGCATTCATGCCATAGAAATGCGCCAGCGTCATGCCGACCGAATCGGTACTGACGCGATAATCCCAGCGTCGCAAGGCTTCGATGGGCTGCTCCAGATCTGGCCAGTCCGCTTCAAGAGACTCCCAGGCATTGATCAGTCCTGGCACCAACTGCTCAAAGCCGTTGATATAGGGGTCATACGCCAGCTCTATCAATGAATCAATGGTCATCTCCGACGTACCCTCAAGCAGTCGCACCGCCTGCAGGCCACGGAAGTTTTCCGCTTCCGGCGCCATATAAGGAGGATAGTCTGCCGCCTGCGGACTGTCGCTACCGGCCATGGTAAACGGCGTGGCATTGGTGTTCTGCAGCCAGCCATTGGGCGGATTCACCATCATCACGGTCTCTTCTACCGTGTGCACACCTTGCCAGTCGGTTGCCGGATTGCTGCCATCCACCGGTTGTGAAAAATCAAACCGGGTATCACGGCGGGGCATAAAATTACCATGAAAGTAGGCAATATTGCCTTCAGCATCGGCAAACACGGTGTTGTTTGATGAGTTGGTACGGATAGCCATCATGTCCATGAACTCATTGTAGTTGGCGGTTTTCATGCGCAGATAGGACTGGCGCAGAGCATCAACCGAATTCCAGTTGATACGGGTCACCACCCACTTGTCCTCCAGCATGTGGGTGACCGGCCCCTGATGCGTCATATAACGCGGGAAACTGCGCGCCTGCATGACGCCATTGTCATCAACATAGTTGAGGGTAATATCCGACACCTCGATGGGCCGCAGTTCATCGCCGTAGCGATAAAAAAATTCTCCGTCTTCCTGTACAACATCATGAACAAACTCATCCATAAAATCGGCACCGGTCGAGGTATGCATCCAGCCCGTGGTTTCATTAAAACCCTGATAGATAAAGAACTGCCCCCAGGTCGCGGCCCCGTAGGCATTCAGACCTTCGTCACTGACCACATGGTATTCGCCACGGAAAAAGAAACTGGTATGCGGGTTGATCAGCAACATGGCGTCACCGGAAGCCGTTCGCGACCCTGCCAGGGCAAAACCATTGGAACCGGCTGGTTCATCGTTGATCGACTCTGCCAGCGGCGGCGGTGTCAGCTGCGCAACCGCAGCCGGCTGCGCGCCCGAATAGAATGCTTCAATGCCACGCAGGGGAATCTGCTCGATATCGCCACCAATGGAGCCCTCAAAAAAATAGAAAGGCATCCATGATTCAAAACGGGTCAACAAGGCGGGCTGCACTTCCGGGTGTGTCGCCAGGTAGTAGTTCAGGCCGTCGGCAAACGCATCGCTCAGTGCCTGTAACCAGGCCGGTGCGGCGGCATAGGCCTCACGTGCTTCGGTCTCGCTCATATACAGCCTGGCACGCAGATCACTGTACAACGCAGACTCGCCTTCAACTTCGGCCAGCCGGCCAATTGCCCAGGTATAGTTACGTTCGATTCGCGGAAAATCATCTTCTGCCTGGACATACAGAAACCCGAACACCGCATCAGCGTCAGTTTCTGCGTAAATGTGCGCAACACCAAAATCATCACGCATGATGGTTACTCGCTCGGCGATGGTCTGCAGGCGCTGGAGCTCCGAACCGGCACTGTCAGAGTCGGGCGCCGAGCAGGCAGGTAACACAACAAGCAATACCAGTAACATCAGAACCTGGCGGATGGCATGCAGATTGGCGGTCAAAGCGGACATGGCGGGACTCCGTTATTGTTGTTTTGCAGCAGACGCTGACTGGGATGATGAGAACTTTTCGGTGACGATATAACTGACAAAACCCAGCGCGATAATCACTGCAGCAACTGCGGCTTCCTGGGGTCGGTTAAAGGCGATAAAGGTCAGCGTCCAGATCATGATGGCACTGTAAATCAGTGGTGGCAACGGGAAAAGCCAGGTCCGGTAGCTGCCCGGCTGCCGGTCGGCACCCTTTTTATAGCGCAGGACAAAAACACCCAGCACCGTGGCCAGTGAACTGAGCCCAAGAATGAACCCGGAGAATACCAGCACCGATTCGAAGGTCGAAGTGACAATGAACAGAATGGTCAGTCCTCCCTGGGTATACACCGCCGCTCGCGGCACACCACTGCTGTTGCGCATGGCCAGCAGACGGAACAGCCGGAAATCCTCACCCATGACCTGCAGTACCCGCGGGCCGGCCATCAGCATGGCACTGACAGTGGATATCAGCAGCAGCGACAGCACGCCACCCATCACCAGCGCGCCAGCGCTGCCAAACGTCGACTGGGCCACTACCACGCCAATTTCCAGACGGCCTTCCAGTTCGGCCATCGGCACGGCATAGAGAAAAGCCGCATTAAGCGCCAGATACAACAAAATAACAATGGCGGTACCACCAATCAGCACCAGCGGTACCGAACGCGCCGGATTTTCAATCTCACCGGTAATATAGGTGGCCGAGTTCCAGCCGGTGTAGGCATAGTTGACATAGATCAGCGACACCGCAAATGCACTGCTGAGCATCAAGGTGCCATCCCCGGCTGTCGGTAGCAGATTGACCTGCTGTGGCGCATCCACCGATATGCCCACCAGCCCGACAAAGCCGACGATCAACAACACCTTGAGTACGGTAAACCAGTTCTGCAGGCCGCCACTGGCTTTGTGGCTGCGGCCATGCACAAAGGTCACCACGGCGACCAGCACCAGCGCAGCCGCCATCCGATTAACCGGGAACAGATGACTCACTGACGAATCCAGATAGGCCGCAAAGGTCATGGCGGCCAACGCAGTGGGTGCGGCAAATCCCACGGTCAGCGACACCCAGCCGGACACAAAGCCAATGGAGGGGTGGTAAAGCTGACTGAGGAAATTGTATTCACCGCCAGAGCGCGGCAGGCGACTGGCCAGCTCGGCATAGGTCAGTGCGCCGCACAGCGCTGCCACGCCACCGACCAGCCACAGCATCAACAGCACAAAGGTCGATTTGATATCGATGATCTGATAGCCCAGACTGGTGAACACGCCAGTGCCGATCATGTTGGCAACCACCACCGCGATGGCAGTTGCCGGTGTATACTTTGACGACGTTTGCGTCCTGGGGTCAATCGGACTGGCGGTGTGTGCGCGGGTATCGGTCAAGCGTCGGACCTCGCTGATAAAGTGGTGTGGAACTCTCGGGCTGAATGGTAGGCAAAACCCGCATCAAGGCCCCATAATAGGACTGAAGTACGCCAAGGGAAAGCTGAAATTGTTGACGCGGCCCCGGTGACAGATGAAGGACTGATTGCATGATTGAAAGCATACAGACATCGTTGGCCAATTTTGTAGTGCCTGACTCCATGCTCAGCCTGCTGATCAGCACGGCGCTGCTGATACTCGGCCTGTTGATCGCCCGCGCCCTGATCGCACGCTTTATCAAACGCCAGGTGGAATCGCTGGAGCTGCGTCGACGCTGGCTTGTGCAATCGCGCAATGGCCTGATCCTGGTGCTGATGCTGGGCCTGACTCTGATCTGGGGTGAAGAATTGCGCACCCTGGCGCTGTCAATTGTCGCCATCGCCGTCGCCTTTGTGGTGGCCACCAAAGAGCTGATCATGTGTATTACCGGTTCCATTCTCAAAGCCGGCGCTGGCTCTTTCAGCGTTGGTGACCGTATTCAGATCAAGGATTTTCGCGGTGACGTCATCGACCAGAACCTGTTGGCCACCACCATTCTGGAGGTGGGGCCGGGCAAACTGACGCATCAGCGCACCGGACGCATGGCGGTGATTCCCAACGCCCTGTTTGTATCGGAACCGGTGATCAATGAAAGCTTCACCCACGACTATGTGCTGCATGTTTTTACCGTGCCATTCCGCCGGGATGACGACTGGCGAGGCGCACAGCAGGCCATCGTCGCATCCGCGCGCAAGCAGTGTGCGCCGTATCTGGAGGAGGTGCGTCGTTACATGAACCGGATCAGTGTGACCCGTGGCCTGGAGCCACCGTCAGTTGACCCTCGGGTTACCCTGCAGGTGCCTGTGGCAGGAGAGATTCACCTGATTGTGCGGGTCCCGGCCAAATCCGGTCAGCGCGGTTTTATTGAACAGGCCATCATGTCCGAGGTGTTCCAGAACAACGACTACCTGCCCCAGCTGCAGGCTGGCGCAGCCTCGCGACGGGAGGAGCCACCGGCAAGCGAGTTACCGTCATGAGGCCGGCGTATCGGTTACCGCCTCTGACTTTGCCGCCTCTCCGACCAGTATCGACAACGCACCGTCACAGGTGACATTACAGGCAGTGCCAAAACTGTCCTGCGCCATGTACAGGGCAATCATCAGCGCCACCGCGGTTTCGCTGAAACCGAGCATTGACCCCAGCAGGCCGACAGCGGCCATCACCGCACCACCGGGCACGCCCGGCGCCGCCAGCATGACAATACCCAGCATCAGAATGAAGGGCACGATAATGGTCAGCGACGGGATGTCGAGACCGTTGTAAATTGACATCACCGCCACCGCACAACTGACAATGGTAATGGTTGACCCCGACAGATGGACGGTGGCAAACAATGGCACGGTGAAATCGGCAACATCCGCAGACACGCCATTGTTTTTGCTGCACTGCAGCGACACCGGTATGGTGGCCGCGCTGGACATGGTACCCAGCGCCGTGAAGTACGCGGGCAGCATATTACGGATAAGCGCAAAGGGCGATTTGCCAGCCTTGATACCCGCCAGCGTAAACAGCGTCAGGATCCAGGCCCAGTGCAACACCAGCGCCATCACCAGCACCACGCCAAACGTACGCAATGTGCCAAACACCGTGCCCGCTGCGGCAAGCTCGGCGAATACCCCGGCAATGTACACCGGCAACAACGGAATGATGATACTGACCAGTAACCGCTGAATGATCTCGCGGCCCTGGTCGGACAGGTCTTTTAATTGAGTGGCCCCGGTGGCGGCAATACCCACGCCGAAAATGAAGGCCAGCGCCAGCGCCGTCATCACATTAAAGACCGGCGGTATGGTCAATTCAACAAAAGGCGCCAGCACCACCTGGCCGGTGGCCGGGGTCGCTGAGCCAGGCGAGGTCAGCATGGGTACCAGCACGGCGGCGACCACAAATGCGGCTGTGCCCGCCACCAGCGTTGACAGGTAGGCCAGGCCCAATGACCGGCCCAGCAGGCGCCCGGCGTTTCTGGGCAGGGCCGCGATACCGCTGGTGATAAAGAACAGAATCAGCAGGGGAATGGTAAAAAACAGCAACTCGCCAAACAGGGCTTTGAAGGTAATCAACACCTGGGTCAGGCCGTAGGGCGCAAATAGCCCGATCAAAATGCCCAGTACAATGCCAGCAATCAGTTTGAATATCAGTTGCATGAGTCGCTCTCGTTATAATGTCTTGGTTTGCGTCGCTGCCAGCAAAAATACACAGTCAGACGCCAAATTACCATCTTTGCCGCCCACGAAACATCACTGGGGGTCGTACTGTCCTGTGCTCTGGACCGTGCATCCCGCGCCAAATTGACTCGCTCAGGACGCTGCCGCATAATCATTCCAGCTCCCGATAACAACAATGCCGAGGTCCCACCCATGAAACTGACTTTCCCGACCACTGCCGCAGCTGCCCTGCTGTTGGCCAGCTCTCTAGCGGCAATGGCCGACGATAGCTCTATTAGCAGAATTGAACCATCAACGTTTGGTATAGAGCCTTCGGAAATCGCCTCCATCCGCTCGCAGATGCAGGCGGCTGTGGATGGCAACCATATCGCCGGGGCCTTACTCCTGGTAGGCAACAATGACGGTGTGGGTTTGCTGGAGACTGTTGGCACTCAGGGCCCCGACGATACCACGCCGGTGGATGAACAGAGCATTTTCCGCATTTACTCCATGACCAAACCCATCGTCAGTGTCGCCGCCATGTCCATGGTGGAAGACGGTCTGCTGAGCATTGATGACCCGGTTGGCAAATACATCCCCGCGTTCAGCTCACTGGAAATCATCGACCAGGAAACTGGTGACACCCGACCGGCGCAGAATGAGATGACGGTAGCCCATCTGCTGACCCACAAATCCGGCCTGGTGCAATCAATCTTCGCCATGGGCACCACGCTGGGCGGCATGTACGAAGCCAACGTCCCCACCGATGGCAGTGCGACAGCCAGGGAAGTCGCCGACAGCCTGGGCAACCTGCCACTGCTGTTCGAGCCGGGCACCGCCTGGCACTATGGCCACTCTACCGACGTGCTGGGCGCAGTCCTTGAAGTGGCAGCTGGCCAGACGCTGGACGTGATCCTCGATGAGCGCATTTTTGCACCGCTGGGCATGGACGAAACTACTTTTTATGTACCGGCGAGCAAGGCCTCACGTATCGCCGAGCCAGTGCACGGAGCGATGGCCGACAACACCGTTGTGCGCCCGATGCTGTCTGGCGGTGGCGGGCTCAATTCAACAACCGAAGACTACGTCCGGTTCGCCCAGATGCTGTTGAATGACGGCGAGTACAATGGTGCCCGCATACTGGAACAAGAGACCCTGGCACTGATGCGGGAAGAGCGCATCACTGACGATGTCTCACGTGAGTATTTCTTTTACGGCGATCGCGGCGGCTGGAGTCTCGGTTTCCATTTGCAGCCGGTTGACGCGTCCGATCCTGACGGCCCCAGCAACTTTGGCTGGCGTGGTATTGGCGGCACCCTGTTCCTGGTCGATCCTGCCAATGATTTCTTCATGATCTACATGGAACAGAAACGCGGCGGCCCGCGCGGTGCCCCCTTCGACAATAATGTCGCACAACGCGTTGTGTACGAAGCAATTGACTGATCAAACCTGACGGAAAAGGTTACCCAAAAAGCCGGCCTCGTGTGCCGGCTTTTTTATGGCTCTTCACCTCACCCTTGCCCGGCCCTGCTCCCGGCAGCAAAAAACTGAATTGGCGATCTTCGCTAACCTTCAACCTCATTCGCCAGTACCCTTACCCACTTCCCGCCAGCAAGAACACAAGCTTGTTCCATATCTTATTGTTATCTATATCTATTTCATGCTCTCCAGAGCTTGGCCTCATTTTTGCTAGTTTCATCTGCAGTATGGGCACGACACATTCAGCCATTAATTTTTACCGAGTGTTTTAAACCATTTACAGACTGACCGCGTCTCATTGCCAGTGGGCCAGCGCACGGGCAGCCAGTAACACAGCTATTTCAGATTGGTACAATAATGAAAATCAGCGATACCTCCTCCCAGGACATAGTGCTCACTCCGGCCGTTGGCCGAAAAAAATTACTCGTCATTGCTGTCGTTATCGCACTATTGCTTTTGGCATGGATCACCGTCCCCGTGGTTCAACGCTGGAGCCAGGCCCAGCAATCGGTTTCAGCCGAAAGACTGAGATTTGCCGACGTTATTCGCGGCGACTTTGTCCGCGATGTCACGGTGCAGGGCCGCATTGTTGCCGCCGTCAGCCCGACACTGTTTGCCAGTCAGAGCGGCACCATCACCTTTGCGGTTGATGCTGGCGATACCGTGACAGAAGGTCAGGTACTGGCCACCATCGACAGTCCGGAACTGCAGAATCAGTTGCTGCAGGAACGCTCCCGCCTGATGTCGCTGCAGATTGAATATGACCGACAACGTATCGCCAATCAGCAGGAAGTGCTGGAAAACACTCGCGCCTTTGACTCGGCCACCATCTCCCTGAAAGCGGCTCAGCGTGAACTGGATCGTTCGCAACAGGCCATTAACGTTGGCGCAATCACCGCCGTCGACTACGAACGCGCCCGTGACAATCTGGAAACGGCCCAGGTCATGCACAAACACGCCGAACTGGATACTGAACTGGACAACGAACGTCTGGATTTCGAATTGCAGACGCGGCAGCTGGCGGTAGAACAACAGGAACTGTTGGTACAGGATCTGTCTCGCCAGGTGGCAGAGCTGTCCATCGTATCCCCGGTCAATGGCATCGTCGGTAATCTGCTGGTGGATCAGAAAACCAGCGTAACCCGAAACCTGCCCGTGCTCAGTGTCGTCGACCTGTCTGCCTTCGAGATAGAAGTTCAGGTGCCGGAGAACTATGTCGGTGACCTGGCGCTTGGCATGCTTGCCGAGGTGCGCGCCGGTTCGCAGCTGCAACGCGCCACGCTGGTGGCTGTGTCACCGGAAATTGTCGACAACCAGGTATCCGCGAGACTGCGTTTTGATGAGCCGGTGCCCGATGGCCTGCGCCAGAACCAGCGGCTCAGCACACGAATAATGCTGGAAGAAAAGAGCGATGTACTGATGGTGCAACGCGGACAGTTCCTGGAAAGTGGCAGCGGCCGCCTGGCCTATCGCGTGATAAACAATATCGCCTACCGCACCCCCATTGTCATCGGCGCCACCAGTCTGGCATCGGTGGAAATACTGGACGGCCTCAGTGCCGGCGACACCATTATCGTCTCTGGCACCGATGCCTTTGATGATGCCGATACGGTACTGATCAATAACTGAACAACCTGGACCACCTGATCCGGCGCAGAAGCCGCGATAACAAGGAGAAAACATGTTAAAGATGACCAACATCCGCAAGGTCTTTCGCACCGATCTGGTTGAGACCCATGCTCTACGTGATATCTCACTTGATGTTGCCGAGGGCGAATTTATTACCATCACCGGCCCCTCGGGTTGTGGCAAGACCACCTTCCTCAATATCGCCGGCCTGCTGGAAACCTGGACAGAAGGCCAATACCTGCTGGATGGCGAGGATGTCTCCAGACTGAGCGACTACCAGCGCGCCAAACTGCGCAACCAGAAGATTGGTTTTATTTTCCAGAGTTTCAATCTGATGCCGGATCTGAATCTGTTCGACAATGTCGATGTTCCATTGCGTTATCGCGGCATGAAAGCGGCAGAGCGCAAGGACCGTATTGATCAGGCGCTGGACTCGGTCGGGTTGCTGTCACGCAAGAAACACTTGCCGTCACAACTGTCCGGCGGACAACAGCAGCGGGTTGCCATCGCGCGTGCACTGGTAGGCGAACCGCGCTTCCTGCTCGCTGACGAACCCACTGGCAACCTGGATTCAAATACCGCCGAAGGCGTCATGGAGTTGTTGCAGTCCATCAATGCCACCGGTACCACCATCATCATGGTGACACATGATCCGTCACTGGCCAGCCGCAGCGCCCGCAATGTTCACTTCCTTGACGGATACATAGCCGATACGGATAGCCATGCCGTCGTTGGCCAACTTGAAGCAGTCAGCTAACCGGGAGAATAGCCATGTTTATCTATTATGTCCGACTGGCGCTGCTGAGCTACCGGCGCAACCCCATACTCAGCTCGCTGATGGTGCTGGCTGTCGCCATCGGCATCGGTGCCTATATGGTCATTTTTACCCTGAATTATTTTATGGGCGGTGACCCGATACCACACAAAAGTTCACAGCTGCATCATGTACAACTTGACTACGGTAATCCGGCATTTCCAGATTTTGACCCGCCGCCACAGTTGACCTATATCGATACCATGGCGCTGCTGGATCTGACCACCGACTACCCCAGGACGGCCTCATCCAAGTTTGTCGGTATTGTCGAACCCGCGAACCCGGAAATACGCCCCTTCTCCGTCAGCGGCCGGGGAAACTTCAGTGATTTCTTCACCATGTTCGACCTGCCATTTCAGTACGGCAGCGGCTGGCACCGCAGCGCCGATGAAGGCCGGCAACAGGTTATCGTCTTGTCACGCGAACTCAATGAGCAGCTGTTTGGCGGCGCAGACTCTGTCGGTGAAACAGTGCACCTGCATGGTTATAACTTCACCGTGGTGGGCGTGCTCGACACCTGGACGCCGGTGCCCAAGTTCTATGACGTCAATAATGGGCCGTTTGACCCCATCGAAGAAGCCTATATCCCCTGGCACCTGATTGTCGATCTGCGCATGGACCGGTCCGGCAATACCAATTGCTGGCAGGCACCCGAAGGCGATGGTTTTCAGGCCTTCCTCAATGCCGAATGTGCGTGGATACAGTTCTGGGTGGAGCTTCAGGACCGCAATGCCTACGAAAACTATCTGAACTTCATCAACAGCTACGCCGCCGAACAGAAGTCATTCGGCCGCCTGCAGCAGCCGGTGGACCAGCGCCTGTTTGATGTCAACGAATGGATGATCGAACAGGAAGTGCTCCCGGACGAAACCCGGATACTGTCGGCGCTGGCGGCCATGCTGCTGGCCGTCTGCCTGCTCAACACCGTGGGCCTGCTGTTGTCGAAATTCCTCGGCAAGGCACCAGAGATTGGTGTGCGCCAGGCACTGGGTGCGCACAAGGGCTCCCTGTTCATCCAGCACGTTATCGAAGCAGGCTTTATCGGTGCACTGGGCGGAGTGCTGGGCCTGGGTGTCGCGGCACTGGGGCTGGAAGGCATCAAGATACTCATGGGCGACCTGATCGTCTCCGACTGGATGCAGCTGAACCTGACGGTGGCCGTGGTAACCATTGTGCTGGCCATTGTCAGCACCGTCATCGCCGGCCTTTATCCCATCTGGCGTGCCTGCAACATCAATCCAGCCATTCATCTGAAGCTGCAGTAGGAGAAACGTATGGAATTCGGACCTATTCTGCGCGCGCTGCTGCGCAATAAACTTGGCGTCATCCTGATCGCCGTGCAGATCGCCTTTACCATGACGGTGATCGTCAATGCCATCTACATCATCAACCAGCGTGGCGAACTGATGAGCCGTCCCAGTGGTACCGATGAAAGCAATCTGTTCTATATTCGCAGTATTGGTTTTGGTGAGAACTTCAATGAAGAGCTGACCGTGGCAGATGATCTGGGCCGTCTGCGGCAGATGCCCGGCATTGTTGATGCCACCGTCATCAACACGGTCCCGGTCAGCAACAGCGGCTCATCATCCGGCTTTTCACTGGAACCCGGGGCGCTGGAATCCATCGTGCCGTCCGCCATCTATCGTGCCGATCACCGTAGCCTCAACACCATGGGCCTGGAACTGATAGCCGGCGTCGACTTTACCGAGGCGGATGTACTGACCCGACCGCAATCCAGCAACACCGATGCCGATACGGTTATCATTACCCAGGCATTGGCAGAAGAGCTGTTCCCTGAGGGGGGCGCGCAGGCGGCCGTGGGACAGTCCATCTACACGCCCTCACAGCAGGCGATTCGTGTTATCGGCGTGGTCCGGCAATTGCAGGCACCGTGGACGCTCTGGCCGGATATTGAGAACTCCGTCATTTCTCCGGAAATTGTGATAGATGGCTCCTCGCTCTATCTGATTCGTACCGAGCCGGGTGAACAGGACCGCTTGATGCCAGCGGTGGAGGAAATGCTGGCGGCCAGCAATCAACAACGTATTCTGCGCCAGCTGCGTACCATGTCCGACACACGCGAGGAAAGCTATCGTATCGACAGCGTCATGACCCGCATCCTCAGCGTTGTCATTGTTACCCTGGTCTTCATCACTGCCATGGGCATTGTCGGGCTGGCCGTGTTCAGCATCAATCGGCGCCGCAAGCAGATTGGCACGCGCCGGGCGCTGGGTGCCACACAAGGCTCGATCCTGCGGCATTTTCTGCTGGAGAATGCCATTATTTCCGGTATCGGGGTGATTGCCGGGGCAGTATTGACCATCGCCTTTAACATTTTTCTGGTGCAGACCTTCAACATGCCCAGAATCGGCTGGTATTACGTTCCCGCGGGCATGCTAGCCCTGCTGCTGGTCGGCCAGCTGGCCGTGATAGGCCCGTCCCGGGCAGCCTCTCGCATCACCCCGGCACTGGCCACACGCTCTGTCTGAGCGGCGCACGGACTGAATGGCAGCCGCGCAACAGGTCCACATTGACTTGTTCCGCGGCTGTCTTGCTTTCCACTGACAAGTGGAGCAATATCAATCCGTTCGCGTTTCTGCGAACCTGATAAAACAACAAAAACAAGGATTTATCATGAGCACAGACGCAACCGCGGCGGACTCGCTGCCCGAGGCTTCGACCGCCTCAACATCGACCATGCGCAAAGTGGCCCTGACGTCACTGGCCGGTACCAGTATCGAATGGTATGACTTTTTCCTCTATGGCACGGCGGCGGCCCTGGTCTTCCCCATCGTGTTCTTTCCCTCTGACATGCCGGTCATGGTGGCGCTGATTGCTTCGTTCAGTACCTTCGCAGTTGGTTTCATTGCCCGACCGCTGGGCGGCATCATCTTTGGCCATTTTGGCGACCGCCTGGGCCGCAAGAAAATGCTGGTGGTGGCACTGATGATGATGGGGGTCGGTACTACCCTGATCGGGGCGCTACCCGGTTATGCAACTGCAGGTGCAGCGGCGCCCATCATGCTGGTCATTCTGCGTTTTGTGCAGGGACTGGCCATTGGCGGGCAGTGGGGCGGCGCCATGCTGCTGGTGACCGAAACCTCACCACCGGAAAAACGCGGCTGGTACGGGGCCTTTGCCCAGGCCGGCGCACCGATCGGCGTGATTCTGGCCAACCTCGCCTTCCTGGTCATTTCCTATGCCGTCTCTGAAGAAGCCTTCATGAGCTGGGGCTGGCGGATACCCTTCCTGGCCAGTGTGGTGCTGATCGGCATCAGTCTTTATGTGCAATTGCATCTGGAAGATACGCCTGCGTTCAAGGAACTGGAGCGACTGAAACAACTCAAGCATCATGGCGAAGATGTCATGGCACCCGAAGAGGCATTCAGTAAAGTTGCTGCCGACAGCCGGGCGGTCAATATGCGCCGCTCACCAGTACTTGAAGCCCTGCGCCTGTATCCGGGCCGCATCTGTCTGGCCGCAGGCGCCTTCCTGTCGATCCAGGTAACGTTCTATATCATGATTGCCTTTGTGGTCGCCTACGGCAGCAGCGCCGAAGGCGTTGGCCTGTCACGCAATACCCTGCTCGCAGCCGTGCTGATTGCATCGGTGATTCAGGTACCGTTCCAGTTCTGGGCTGCGGGTTACTCGGACCGGCACGGCCGCCGGGGCATTTTCATGCTGGGGGCGGTGTTGACCGGGGCCTGGGCGTTCGCCCTCTTCCCGCTGGTGGATACCGGCAATTTCTACCTGATCACCCTGGCACTGACTCTGGGCCTGGGCTTCATGGGTTTGCAATACGGTCCTCAGGCAGCATTCTTTACCGAGCTGTTTTCCACGCATGTGCGTTATTCCGGCGCATCACTGGGCTATCAGATTGGCGCAATCGTTGGCGGTGCGCTGGCACCCACCATCGCGGTGTTGTTGTGGAATCAGTACGGCATTATCTACGTGGCGTTATACATGGCGGTGGCATCCGCGCTGACTGTGCTGTCGGTATGGCTGCTGACTGAAACGCGCGGCACCGATATTCATGCCGTGGAGTGACGCCGAAGGTAGTCGCTGAACTGCAGTCCGTTTTTGGTTCGGGCTGCAGTTCAGCGCCAGTCCGTGTTTATTTCTGTTCGTAGTGCCCCATCAGCATGCCAGTTGCCAGGATGTGCCCATCTATGGCTTCCAGTAGCTGTGCCTTGTTCAGACCCTCCGGCAGGTCCAGCGCGCTATCCAGCGCATAGAGGCGGAAATGGTAGGCATGCAGCTTGCCATCCACCGGCGGGCGCGGGCCAAAGTAACCGGTCATGCGGGCACCGTTAACGCCGTTGATCATGCCTGCAAGCGCCGGCACATCTGTCACCTGGGCAGTCTTGCTCAAGCCTTCAGGCAATTCACCCGCATCGGCAGGAATATTGTAGGCAACCCAATGTACAAAGGGTTGCGGTGTCGGGGCAATGGGATCATCCATCACCAGCGCCAGCTGTTCGGTGCCCTCCGGCAGATTGCTCCAGCTGATCTGGGGCACGGTATTGTCCCCGTAGGCGGAATAGGCCAGCGGCACCATGCCATGATGCTCAAACGCGGAGCTGCTGACGGTAATGGTATCTTCCATTTCGGCTGCTGACAGCAGTGCCGGCAGAGTGGTCAGACCAATGACAAGCGCGCCTATCAGATTTTTTACAATTCTCATGATTGATACTCCAGGGTGATTAACAACTGTTCCGATGTCGTCCGCCAGAATAGAGCAGGCCGCCCCGCAACTCAATGTGCAGGGCCCGACTTTGCGACGATGCTATTGTCTGGCTCGGTGTAGCGTGACAGACTGCATGGCCAGGCACAGCGGACACTACCCGGATATGGACAAGGCAACACCCGACAAGACCGGTATCGGTAGCCTGCTGCAGGCGGCCCGATTTGTATTGCCCTATAAAAAACAGATACTGATGGCAGCCGTCGCGCTGCTGTTTACCGCCGGCCTGACCCTGGGGCTGGTGCAGTATGTGCGCATTATTGTCGACTCCGGTTTTGTCGCCGGATCGGCACAATCGCTCAGCGGTGCCATTCTTGGCTTTCTGATAGTTGCCATCCTGCAGGCGCTGGGCACCTTCGCCCGGTTTTACTGGGTGTCCTGGCTGGGTGAACGGGTCACGGCGGACATTCGCAAGGCGGTTTTCGATCACTTGCTGACCATGCACCCGGCGTATTTTGAAGACAATATCAGTGGCGAAATCCAGTCGCGCATAACGACCGACACTACCCTGCTACAGACCGTCATCGGCTCCTCGGCGTCCATCGCATTGCGCAATACGCTGCTGCTGATTGGTGGCGTCATCTTTCTGTTTATCACCAATCCGCGGCTGACCAGCGTGGTGCTATTGTGCATCCCCCTGGTGATAGGCCCCATCATCATTTTCGGGCGACGGGTGCGCAAACTGTCCCGACATACACAGGACCAGATTGCCAATGTGGGCGCCTACGTCGGCGAAAGCATTCAGCAGATCAAGACCGTACAGGCCTACAATCACCAGCGTGAGGACCAGCGCCTGTTCGCCGGTCATGTTGAAAATGCCTTTAATGTCGCACTCTCGCAAATTCGTTCACGGTCATTGCTGATCGCGATCGTCATGACGCTGGTGTTTGTGGCCATGGCGGCGATGATCTGGGTCGGCGGCCAGGATGTCATCAATGGCCGCATGAGTGCCGGTGAGCTGACCGCCTTTGTGGTCTACGCGGTGATGGTGGCGTCGGCCGTCGGTGCCATCAGCCAGGTGTTTGGTGATCTGCAGCGGGCAGCGGGCGCCACCGAGCGCCTGACGGAGCTGCTGAACGCGGAGTCGGCAATCAGCGCACCGGCAGCACCGGTTGATCTGCCCGGGCAACTGCAGGGCAGCCTTGCCTTCAACAATATACGTTTCTGTTATCCGACCCGGCCCGATACGCCCGCGCTGGACGGTTTTGCTCTGGATATCGAGGCAGGCAGCAGCCTGGCACTGGTCGGCCCATCCGGTGCCGGCAAGTCCACCCTGTTTGATCTGTTGCTGCGCTTTTACGATCCACTGAGCGGACAGATCCTGCTGGACGGTGTCGACATCCGGGCACTGGATCCGACAGTACTACGCAGTCACATTGCCCTGGTCAGTCAACATCCCACCATCTTTACCGGCACGGTTGCCGACAACATCCGTTACGGTTGCCCTGATGCCAGCGATGACGCTGTACATGCGGCCGCCGAAGCGGCCTTTGCCAGTGAGTTCATCACCCGCCTGCCGGATACCTGGCACAGTCAGCTGGGTGAAGCCGGCATTCGTCTGTCCGGTGGCCAGAAACAGCGTCTGGCAATTGCTCGGGCAATCCTTAAAGATCCGAAAATTTTACTGCTGGATGAAGCTACCAGTGCTCTGGATGCGGAAAGTGAGCGTACTGTACAAATAGCACTGGAGAAACTGATGCAGGGGCGCACCACCCTGATCATCGCTCACCGCCTGGCAACGGTACGAAATGTTGACCGCATCGCAGTCATGGAGGCCGGCCGGCTTGTGGCCACGGGCAGCCATGATGAGTTGCTGAGCAGCAGCCCCCTGTACGCTCGTCTCTCCGCCCTGCAATTTGATACACATCTTTAAGTAGCACCGCTTACGCATGAGGCAGGAACATGATCGAACCACAGGCACGCGCGCGTGCTGCGCTGGAAGCACTGTTCGTCGGAGATTCGCTTGCGATGCCGGTACACTGGTACTACCGACCGGCAGATATCTTTAGACAATTCCCCGGTGGCGTGCAGGACTTTCACGACGCACCTGTCTTCCACCCGTCGTCGATCATGTCACTACACTCCACCCGCCAGGGCGGTCGGCACGCCGGTGCGTCAAAGCCCGGTCAGGATATCGTGGGCAGTGTCATCCTCAAGGGCAAACGGCAGTTCTGGGATATACCAAACCAGCACTACCATCAGGGCATGCGCGCTGGCGAGAATACACTTAACGCGCATTGCGCCCGCGCCGTGATGCGATCGATCGCGGCGAACACCGGGCACTACGACACCAGCGTTTACGTACAACATTACATTCAGTTGCTGACGGCAGACCCGCCGCAACACCCCGATACTTATGCCGAATCGTGTCATCGCGGATTCTTCGCCAACCTGGAGCAGGGAAAGTCGCCGCTGCGCAGTGGCGCCGTCACTCATGACACGCCTTCCATCGGCGCTCTGGTCACCATTGCACCCATCGTTTTTGCTGAACGGCTGCGTGGCAACTCCCTGCCGGCGGTTCAGGACCTGTGTCAACAGCACCTGTTTCTGACCCACCCGGATGCCGGGCTGGCGCAGGTCTGCCACGCCTATGTGTCACTGCTGGACCAGTTGCTGTTCCGTGACGAAACTGACGATGTCCTGTCAATCCTGTCACACACGGCCCGACAAAGTGCCGGACTCAATTTGTCCGATTTGCTGGCACGCACGCGTGACGACAGCGAGATACTGGGACGCAAATATTCCATCGCCTGTTACATTGATGGCGCCTGGCCGGGAATACTCTATCTGGCAGCGCGGTACCTGAACGACAGCAAACAGGCGTTGATCGCCAATGCCAACCTTGGCGGTGACAATGTACACAGAGGTGCCGTGCTGGGGACAATTGCCGCCCTGTGCCAACATTCTCCGCAAGTACATGAGCTGTATCACCGGCTTGCTGATCACATTGATTTAGACAGGGAGATCGACTCTGTTACCGGCTGGCGATGCCAGTAGCCATCAGGCCCATGCAGACCAACGTCTTTCATTTGTGACAATGACGGCGTATCATCAAAAAAAAACAAGGTAGGACAGTCATGGATCTTATTACCAACTATTATGAAGCGCTTGTGGTTGACTGTATCCGACGCAAGCTGGCTGGCTCAGCCAAGCTGCGCGACGATGACTACTTGGCTGATGTGGCCTGCGTGGCGCTCAACAGATTGCCTTCGCGTTATGTGCGACATATCGTCGATACTCGCTTCTTCGAATCGGAAAAGGATTGCGCCATTGAAGACGCCAATATCGACCTCGCAGTTTCTTATGCCCTGAAGTTTATTGACGACCGCTCCGGCGCGTCGCCTGATGGCTCAGCGCACTTCAGCCCTGCCAACCTATTGTAACCGCTCGTCAGGTACCCATCGCACAGGCACGGACACCGCGCCTGCACGGCCATGTCAGCAACAGGGTTTAATGCATGATGCATTCGACAGGTAAACATTATCGACATGCAAATCTGCCGGCAATCCTGGCGGGTCTCGGCGCGCTGCCATTTCTGGTCAGCAGCCTGATGCTAACTTTGGGTATCTACAATCTGCCCCTGTTGGGCAGCACTGCGGAGATACTGCGCAGCTACAGTCTGGCCATTGCCGTGTTCATGTGCGGCATTCATTGGGGGCAATATCTGCAGGACTCGCAGGCCAGAAATCTCAACCTGCTGATGGTGAGTAACGCGCTGACCCTGATCTGCTGGCTGGGCTTTCTGATGGCGTCATTTGTGGTGTACTTCGTTATCGTAATCGCCGTCTTTATTGCCTTGCTGTGGGTCGATTACCGCCTGCACAAGGCCGGCAGAATCACTGCACGTTACTTCAGAATGCGACTGGCTGTCACCGCTGTGGTCTGTGCGTCACTTGCTCTGCCGCTGAGCTTTATCTGACACGGCGACGACCGGCTCAGACTGGCCGATTCAGCTCATAGACGCACATGTTGACTGCTGCAGCGACGTTTAGTGACTCAACATCACCGGCGCCGGGAATGGTAAAAGCACGTACACCCAAGGCATCAAGCTGTTCCCTGGGGAGACCTCGGGCTTCATTGCCAAACACCAGACACTGCGACTGCTGAAACGCTGCTGACGTCAGCGGTGCACCCTGCATATCCAGACAGGCAATTGTTTGATAACGCGAGCTCAGCTCCGCCAGCGCGACATCCACCGCCATGGGTACATGAAAGACCGCGCCCATACTGGCACGTACAACCTTGCTGTTGAAAGGATCCACACAGCCCGGGCTAAGCAGACAGGTGAAACCGCCAAACCATGCCAGCGTACGAAGAATGGTACCCAGATTGCCCGGGTCCTGTGTTTCAAAAAGATAAATGGCACGTTGCGTCAGCGCCGATTTGGTACCACGCAAAGCGGACATCGGAACACGGGCGACAATACCCTGCGGGGTTTTGGTATCTGTCAACTGGGCCATCTGTTTCTCGCTGACAACGGTCTTGTTTAACGGGCCCTGCCAGTCCTGATACTTCCCGGTGACATAGAGCTCGCTACCCAGCAGCGCAGCATTGCTCAGCGCTGCACTTTGCAGCTCCTGCACCAGATGTTCTCCTTCGGCGAGGAAGCAGTCAAACTGCAGCCGGTATTTTTTCTGATGCAGTTTCTTCAGCTCGTCCATTGTCAGTCGCTGCATCTGTCAGTCCCCTTTGCTGTCGTCTGCCAGCATGGCCAGCGCCAGCGCCTCGGCAACCTTGATACCATCAACACCTGCCGACAGAATACCACCGGCGTAGCCTGCACCTTCACCGGCCGGATACAGGCCACGGGTGTTGAGGCTTTGCAGGCTTTGTGAATCGCGGGTAATACGCACCGGCGATGACGTTCGCGTTTCAATGCCGGTCAGCACGGCATCATCACGGTCGAAACCGCGAATCTGTTTGCCAAATGCCGGTATCGCCTCCCGGATGGCAGCAGTCGCATACGCCGGCAAGGATGAAGCCAGGTCACCCAATTTCACGCCAGGCTTGTAAGAAGGTATGACTTCGCCCAGGTCAGTGGACGCATGACCGCGCACAAAATCACCGACCAGTTGCCCAGGCGCACTGTAATCACGTCCACCCAGCTCAAAAGCATGAGCTTCCAGCTGTTCCTGCAGCACCACGCCGGCCAGAGCATCACCGGGAAAGTCCTGTTCCGGATTGATACCCACCACGATACCGGCATTGGCATTGCGCTCATTCCTTGAATACTGACTCATGCCGTTGGTCACCACGCGACCGCTTTCAGAGGTCGCCGCTACCACCGTCCCGCCAGGACACATGCAGAAGCTGTAAACCGCCCGCCCATTACTGGCGTGATGCACCAGCTTGTAGTCCGCCGCACCCAGTGCCGGATGTCCCGCATATTTGCCCAGCCTGGACCTGTCAATCAGGGACTGTGGGTGTTCAATTCGAAAGCCAATGGCAAAGGGTTTTGCCTCAACAAACACACCGCGTTGGTGCAGCATGCGGAAGGTATCTCGCGAACTGTGTCCCAGTGCCAGCACCACATAACGGGTTGGTATGTGTTCGCCATTGGCCAGCGTAACGCCCGTGACCCTGGCATCTTCCAGCGTGAAATCGGTGACCCGGCTGTCAAAACGGATGTCGCCACCCAGCGATTTGATTTCTTCGCGCATGGCCGACACTACACCGGTCAGACGAAACGTCCCGATATGGGGCTTGTTGACGAACAGGATCTCTTCGGGTGCTCCCGCCCGGACAAATTCATGCATGACCTTGCGACCATAGAATTTCGGATCCTTGATCTGGCTGTAGAGTTTGCCATCGGAGAACAGGCCGGCGCCGCCTTCACCAAACTGCACGTTGGATTCAGGTGTCAGTTTATGGTTGCGCCACAAGGCCCAGGTATCCTGGGTGCGGCTGCGTACATCCTTGCCCCGCTCCAGGACGATAGGCCTGAACCCCATCTGCGCCAGCAGCAGCGCTGCAAACAGACCGCAGGGGCCAAAGCCGATAATAACCGGGCGTTCCTGCAGAGTATCAGGCGCCCGGGCCACCGGGTAATAGCCGGTGTCGGGGGCCGTCCGAACATGCTGATCGGCGGCAAAGTGCTGCAACACACGGGCTTCATCGGCCAGGGTCGCATGAATGATATAGACAAAGGTGATTTCAGTATTTTTCTTGCGTGCATCGTAGCTGCGCTTGAACACGCTGAAGTCCAGCAATTCGTCATCAGCTATCTGCAGGCGTTCGACGATGGCAGTGCGGAGTGCCTCCGGCGTATGGTCCAATGGCAAGGCAAGTTCTGTCAGACGAATCATGGTCGGGCCCCGGCCGGTGACTCCGGCAAAAGGTGTTGGTGCGCAGCCGGCGACGTGTGCGGTACTGCTCAATGGGTGACTATGCTATGCTTTCACCCCGAAAAAGTCATCCTCAGTGTACCCGGCAATCACATGGCCCGATCAAAAAGCAGCAAGCGCTGGCTGGACGAACACGTCAACGACCCTTACGTGAAAAAGGCTCAGATCGACGGCTTCCGTTCGCGCGCCAGCTATAAGCTATTGGAAATTAACGACAAAGACAAACTCATGCGCCCTGGCATGCTGATTCTGGATCTGGGCTCGGCACCGGGCGGCTGGTCGCAGGTGGCTGCGCCCATCGCCGAACCCAAAGGCCGGGTCATTGCCTCCGATATACTGCCCATGGACAGCATTGCCGATGTCGATTTCATTCAGGGCGACTTTACCGAACAGGATGTGTTTGATCAGATCATGGCTGCACTTGGCGGTGCCCGCGTTGACCTGGTGATGTCGGACATGGCGCCCAATATCAGTGGCGTGGATGCCGCCGACCAGGCGGCGTCCATGTATCTGGTGGAACTGGCACTGGACATGGCCCGACAGACACTGAAACCCGGTGGCAATTTCCTCGCCAAGGTGTTTCACGGCGAAGGTTACGACGACTACGTCAAGGACCTGCGCAGCAGTTTTGACAAGGTGGTTACCCGCAAGCCCGATGCCTCACGGGCACGCTCCCGCGAGGTCTATCTGGTGGGCAAGGGTTTCAGGGGCTGAGTCAGTAGCCTACTGCAGCGCCATCACCGGCGCGCGAATCAGCGGCTCCGTGAAACAGGCCGTTGTCTCGATCAATAAAAATACCCATGGCCGCACCCTGATTGCCCCGCACTCGCGTCTCATGCCCTTTGGCCTCGTACAGCCGAATGGTGTCGGGAGAGAAGGCGTTGGCTTCCATGCTGGTCACATCCGGCAGCCACTGATGATGCATGCGACCCGCCTCGACCGCCTGGGCCACATTCAGGCCGTGATCAATCATGTTGAGAATAACCTGCATGGTAGTATTGATGATGGTGCGGCCACCCGGGCTGCCAATGGCCAGCACCGGCTTGCCGTTTTGCGCCACGATAGTGGGAGACATTGAGGACAGCATGCGTTTCTGTGGTACCACCAGATTCGGCGCGGTACCAATCTGCCCCTCTCTGTCAGTGACACCTGGCACTGGATTAAAATCGCCCATTTCATTGTTAAGCAGGTAACCACCGCCTTCGGCAACAATTCGCGAGCCGTAACCGTTCTCCAGCGTATAGGTCAGCGACACCATGTTACCGTCCCTGTCGACCACGGAAAAATGCGTGGTCTCCTCGCTTTCATAGATATCAGCAAACTCGGTTTCATCACTGACTGAAGCCCGATCCATATCGATGGAGGCGCGCAGCGACGCAGCATGTTCCTTGCTGATCAGACGGTTGACGGGCATGTCCGGATTAAAATCCGGATCACCAAGAAACTCGGCACGATCGGCGTAGGTACGGCGCATCGCTTCGGTCAGTACATGCAGATAATCGGCAGAATTATGGCCCATGGCGGCCAGATCAAAACCCTCGAGGATGTTCAGCATCTGGATAATACCGACGCCGCCGGAACTGGGTGGCGGCATGCTGACGATGTCATATCCGCGATAGCTGCCTCGCACCGGCTCACGCTCCACTGCCTGGTAAAGTGCCAGGTCTTCTTCAGTAATAAGGCCACCGTTATCCTGCATGAACGCGGCCAACATGCGCGCATTTTCACCTTTGTAGAAGCCGTCATGCCCCTCATGCTGAATGCGCTCCAGGGTTCGCGCCAGATCCGGCTGTACCCAGATATCACCCATCTGGTAGGGTTCACCATTGTTCATAAATACGGCCGCGGAGGACGGATACTGGTCCCAGAACGGCTGGTTACGACTGAATCCACTGTAGAGAGCGTAGGTGACGGGGATACCGTCACGCGCCAGCGCTACTGCCGGCGCCACCAGATCGGCCCAGGGCAGGCTGCCCAGCGCCTGGTGGGCCGCATACAGACCTGCCACGGTGCCGGGCACGCCCACAGACAGGAAGCCGCGATGCTGGGCATTGCTGCTTAAGCCGTCGGCGCCCACATACATACGCTCGGAGGCCGCCAGTGGCGCTTTCTCGCGAAAATCAAAGGTTGTGGCGTGGCCATCGTCGCCGTAATACACCAGGAAGCCGCCACCGCCAATATTGCCGGCGGTGGGCCAGGTCACGGCCATTGCCAGCGCAGTTGCGACAGCTGCATCAATGGCGTTGCCTCCTTCCTGCAATACATCAACACCCACTTGCGAAGCGATGCGCGACGCACTGGTCACAATGCCATTCTCCACTCGCAAGGGGGTTTTACCACTTTGCGCCCACAGGGATATCGGCAACAGACAGATCAGTATCAGTGCCACGGCTTTGGAGAACAGGCTGAGGTTTATTGTTGTTTTCATTTTGCGAGCTCCGCTACAGTTGCTGCATTCAATTACTTACTGCCAGCTTCAGCCAGCAGACTTTCGATATAAAGACTCCTGAGTTTCTGTGTCAGTGGTCCGGGCTTGCCGTCGGCGATGGCCTTGCCGTCAATACTGATGACTGGCATCACCAGTGTCGTCGCACTGCTGATAAAGGCTTCGTCAGCCGCCATGGCTTCCTCCAGCGTGAAGCTGCGCTCGACCAGCGACAGCTGCGACTGATCAGCCAGCTCCAGAATCACCCGGCGCCTGATGCCCGGCAGAATGGCGTTGGACAATGCACGGGTGATAATGGTCTTGTCCTTGATGATGAAGGCCGATGACGATGCCCCTTCCGTGACCTTGCCATCTTCCACCATCCAGGCTTCAAAGGCACCCTGCGCGGCGGCCTGTTGTTTGGCCATACACTGCCCGAGCAGGTTCAGAGACTTGATGTCGCGGCGCTGCCAGCGCAGATCCGGCACCGACACCACCTTGACGCCGGTCCTGGCGGCCGGATTGTCCAGCAGCTTGCGGGTCGAGGTATAGGCCATGATGGTGCTTTTGATATGCAGCGGATAGGCAAAATCGCGCTCGGCAATACCACGGGTAATCTGCACGTAGACACTGCCTTCGGTCACCGCGTCGCGGCGGATCAGCTCACGCAGCATGTGCAGATAATCTGCCTCACTGCACGGCCAGGCAATTTCCACAGCGCTGAGACTGCGGCGCAGCCGTTCAAGCGAGTAGTCTTCGTCGACCAGCTTGCCCAGCACCACCGGAATCACTTCGTAGACGCCGTCACCAAACAGAAACCCGCGATCAAACACCGAAATCGCCGCACTTTCTGCCGGTAAATATTCCCCGTTTAAAAACACCGTTCTACTCACAGCACATCCTTTTTTAGAGTGGGAGATCGGGCCGTTGAAAGCGTAATCGAGGCAGTCAGTGCGAGGCGAGAACAGGTAAAAAAGCGGAGTTTACGAATAGTAAATGAGCATTTTGAACCTGTTCTTAACGAAGCAATGGCAACGAAGATAGCTTTTCAACGGCTCGAGAAATTGGACATTAAAAAAGGGAGCCTAAGCTCCCTTTCCGTGATGCTGGCTCCAATGGAACCTTCTCTGAGAACAGAGAGGGGTGTTATCAAACCACCGGGTCGTTACTCCCGGCTTTATTAATTGCACCAACATCCATTGAAACCTTAGCTGAATCACTCGACATTGGATCACCTCCTTTTTTATTTCTCAATTGAACATGGTCTGAGAGTAAGCTTGAAGTCGCAACACTGTCAACAAAATAATGTCAGTTTTTTTGTATGCCGCGCAGCAGCCCCAGACCCAGCGCCGCCATGGCAATGGAAATCAGCGGATTGAGATAATTGAGAAAGGCATAGGGCAGGTACTCAAGCACCGGCACCCCCAGGGTTGCAGCGTAGAAAGCGCCCGCGGTGGTCCAGGGAATCAGCCCGGTGCTCATGGTTGCCCCTTCTTCCACCGACCGCGATAACACCGCGTTGTCGATCCCCTTTGCTTCGAAGGCAGGGCGAAACAGCTGACTGTTAAGAATGATGGTGATGTACGCCTCACCCATGCCCATATTGCCGATGATGCCCGCCCCGATGGTGCTGGCCACCAGACTGGCGGTGCTCTTGAGCCGCGCAATAATGCCTTGCAGCAGGGCCTGCAGGAATCCTGCTGAAAACAGCATACCCCCCAGCGCCAGCGCCATCAGTGACAGCAACAGGGTCCAGCTCATGCTCAGCATGCCACCGCGACCCAACAGCTCATCAAGGCTGGCAATGCCTGTGGTACCAGCCTGGTTGCTCCACAGATTGTTGAGCACCGTCACCACACTCTGGCCCTGGTACAGCACGGCTATGGCAACCGCAACGACAATGCTGGCAGTCATGGCGACTTCCGCCGGAAAGCGGCGCAGACTCAGCGTCAGCATCACCAGCAGCGGCAACAGGGTGATCAGCAGGTTCAACCCATAGGCGGACGACAATGCCTGCCGGATCTCAGTGATGGCCTGCGTGGGCAGGGCGTTGTCCGCATAACCCATACCCAGCACAATGAATACCACCAGGCTGATCACAAACGCCGGTACCGTGGTATACAACATTGAACCAATATGCCGAAACAGCGAGGTGCCTGCGCTCATGGCGGCCAGATTGGTGGTATCTGACACCGGCGACAGCTTGTCGCCAAAGGTCGCGCCACAGACGATCATGCCGGCGACCAGTGGCAAGGGAATGCCCATGGCCCCGCCAATGCCGATCAACACCACACCCAGCGTGCCAGCCGTGCCCCATGACGTGCCGGTGGCTACCGACATGACACTGCACAACACCAGACCAGCGGCCAGAAACCACATCGGGCTGAGCAGGTTGAGTCCATGGTAGATCAACGCCGCCACCGTGCCACTTTGCATGAATGCGGCGATCACCAGGCCGATCAACAAAAAAATGTAGATGGCGGGCAGGGCGCGACTGATGCCGTCACTCATCATGCCGCGAATCGCCACAAAATCGTGGCCCAGCAGACGGCTGTGCAGGCCGGTCCAGATCAGACACAGAAACAACAGCACATGCAGGCTGACTGCCAGCACAAACAGGCCGGCGGCGATGATCAGCAGATTGCCGGCAAAACACAGCGCGCCGTGACCGGCACTGGGCCGCCTGGCCTGCCCGGCCAGGGCGCCTGATGCCGGATCAGTCGTCATTCAAGGAAGCTTCCACAGCCTTGAAAAAGCTGTCCCGATGCATGGCAAACGTGGCGCCAGTTGCCTGTGGCCAGGCGCCCTGTACAACAATGACCAGGTTCTGCTCGGGGCTCAGGTAAATGCCCTGGCCAAATATGCCGCTGGCACGGTAGGTACCATCACCATTGAGCCACCACAGATAGCCGTAGTTGTCGCTACCCGGTGAGGGCTCGGTGGACTCGGCAATCCAGCCTTCGGGGACTACCCGGGTGCCATCATGCAACACTCCGCCGTTCATCACCAGCAGCGCCAGACGCCCCCAGTCACGCAGCACCGGCGACAGGCAGCAACCGCCCAACTCACCGCCGTAGGGGCCGTGGCTGATCCAGGTGGCATCACTTTCCATACCCCAGGGCTGCCAGATTTTCTGCGTCAGATAGGCCGCCAGATTATTGCCGATGGCAGCACGGACGATGGCCCCTGCCAGGTTGGTCTCACCGGTATTGTAGTTGAAGCGTTCGCCCGGCTCGGCCACCCGCGCCTTCTCCCCCATAAATTGCATCAGTGCCAGCATGTCACCTGGCGAGGTGGCTACGTCTGATGTCGGGTCTGCATAATCCTCATTCCAGTCGGTCCCCGATGCCATCTGCAGCACATGTTTAATACTGACGCCGTCATAGCTGCTGCCACGCAGCTGCGGCAGGTAATCGGTGACCGGGTCATTGACGCTGTCGATGTAGCCGTCGGCAATGGCTGCACCGGTGAGCAGGGAAACCACTGATTTGGTCATGGAAAATGACACCCACTGGGTGTTCTCATCGTTGCCCAGACCGTATCGCTCGAGCAGGATCTCGCCATCCTTGAGCACCAGTACACCGCCGACATGGTTGTGGCGCATATAGTCATCCAGATCAAAGGTTTCACCGTTTACCTGGTAGCGCAGCATGGAAAAATCGCGCTCAGCGCGCGGCAGCGGCATCACCTGGTCACCCCGTGACACATGGCGAACCGGGCTCAACAGAGGAATATTGCGAAAGCCGGCAATCTGCTCATCACCCGACCAGAACAGGATACTGCCGTCCGTCGGCAGATTCTGCGCATCATCGGCCGGATCCAGCCAGCGCGTCTGATCACCGGATTGCGCCAGCGCCATTGCAGGCGAAAGACAAAGCAGAACTAACAGGGGTTTTACCATAGTGCGCAAGTTCATCACCACTATCCTCAGATTATTATTAATTTACAGCCATGCAGCGTACCCCAGCCCGGGCATAAACAACAGAGCCTGGCGTCACCTGCCGGGCTCCAACAAGCGTCGGACCCGTCATCGAGCCGACATGAAAACAATGTAACTTGTAATTTACCGGGTCATGCGCGATAAATGACCGGGCAGGCCCAGCGCCCCGATCATCGCCATGACAATACGATCCCGGGCTGTCATTGCCAGCAGTCATCAGCAAACTGAACAGAGTGACGGAGTTTCATGACCATCGCGCTACCAATCTGCCCTGATCAGCAGGCCGACAGGCTGGCTGATTTTATCCACAGCAATGCACCCGTGTTGATCCTGACAGGTGCCGGCATCAGCACCGATTCGGGCATTCCGGACTACCGCGACAGCCACGGCAACTGGAAACGCAAACAGCCAGTGCAGCATCAGGAGTTCATGCAGTGCGCAGCAACACGGCAGCGATACTGGGCACGCAGCCTGGTGGGCTGGCCAGTGATGCAGCAGGCACAACCCAACCTGGCTCATCACAAGATTGCTGAACTGGAAAACAGGGGCCTGCTGTCGATGGTGGTGACGCAGAACGTCGACCGCCTGCATCAGAAAGCCGGTAGCCAGAATGTCATTGATCTGCATGGCCGTGCTGACGAACTGCTGTGCATGTCCTGTGGCTACAGGGAGCAGCGCGCGCTCATGCACGAGCGCTGCGCAGCGCTCAACCCGGCGCTTGACAATGTTTTCGCCACAGTTGCGCCGGATGGCGATGCTGATCTGGAAATGGACTTTTCCGGATTTAAAGTGCCAGGTTGCCCGCAGTGTGATGGCATATTAAAACCGGACGTGGTGTTCTTTGGGGACAACGTGCCACGGCCTCGCGTCGACGAAGTATTCGACACCCTGGCGGGCAGTCGGGGCCTGCTGGTTATCGGCTCCTCACTGATGGTGTTTTCCGGCTTTCGTTTTGCCCGTCAGGCACATCAGGCGAAAACGCCGATTGCGATTCTGACGCAGGGGCGTACCCGCGCGGACGATCTGGCCAGCGTTAAATTTGATTCGCAGATCGGCCCATTGCTGGCCTCGTTATGAGGCCGCAACGCAAACCGAGTTGATGATCACGGCGCCTGCACTGGCTCCGGCGCCATCTCGCAATTCAGACACATCACATTCTGCACCGGCTCGCCCGTTGCCAGGTCCGTCAGCCAGTCAACAAAGCGTACCCCCTCTACTTCGTAACTGTAGACTTCCGGACGCAACAAAATGGTATGCATTTCGCCACCCGCGACGTAGTAGCGGAAATCCGGAATGGCATCAGAGATTTCATTCAGGTTGGTTTCCAGCAACGGCTGCAGTGACTCTGTGGGCGTACCGCCCAGAGCCAGAAACTGCTTCTGGACATTGTCTTCGGCATTGTCATAGGAAGCAAACCGGATATCCGGCCGCGCCTGCGCCGCACCGATGTACAAGTGATGGAAGCTGAATTCGTCAGCGGAGATAGTGCTGATGTATTCCATATCTGCCAAAACTTCGTCGGTCGCCCAGACATCGTAAGGGTTGAAATTGGCAAAACCACGATAACCACCCGATGCATCACCCAGTTGCACGACATCCGCGCGTGGATATTGCTGAGCCAGTTTCAGGGCATAAAAGGGTGAAGGAATTGAGCCCGCGCTGGAGCCGGTCACAAAAATCTGACGTGGCACCAGTACGTGATCAAAGGCCCACTGCATGGCTGCCGTGGCATTGACCAGACCGCGGTGCTGAATATTGACCTCGTGGGCAGCATGGCCCTCAATGGCAGGTGCCATGTGCGTCTGCACCGAATCGCCGAGATGAACATCGGCGGAACAGTAAGGCGCATAAACAATGGTGTAGTCGGCAAACGGGTTTTCCGGGTGCTCAAAGGCCAGAATGCCATGGGCGTTGGCCGGATCGGTGGCTGCCAGATTGATCTGGTAGCTGGGCTGCAGATCCGGATCGCAGTTGGCCCCGTCCCAGCAGGCGCCGCCGCCTTCCAGGTAGAACATCAGTTTGTCAGGTTCGCCCTGTTTAACAAAGAAACGATATTCCGAGCCGTCGGTACAGATGGTGTCTCCACCTGGCGCAAACGCGTTCCAGCCCGGCTCAAGGCCAGCGAAATCGGCATAGGTCTGCTCTTCGGCGTCAACCGCTGGCGTATTGACCGCCGTCGGGACATCCGGCACGGCAGGTGGTTCTGGCTCACTGCAGGCAGCCAGGGTCACCAGGGCGACCAGGGCCAGCGCTGCCAGCCTGGCAAAAATTCGAGCGAAAGCGGTATTAGTGTTGTGCATACGCCTGATCTCTCAACTAAGGTGTGAATGACGGACTTTGAACCATGTTGTATCACATTCCGTAATAACATACGATTCGACGCAGTTAAAGCGTACCCCCCTCAGAGGCCATCGATGATTGATGTATACAGCTCGGCCACGCCCAACGGTTACAAGGTGACCGTGATGCTGGAAGAGATTGGCGCGGATTACACCCTGCATCCCGTCAACCTGTCGGCCGGCGAACAGAAAACCGCTGATTTCCTGGCCATGAATCCCAATGGTCGCATACCCGTCATTGTTGATCGCAGCAACAACGATTTCACAGTGTTCGAGTCCGGCGCCATCATGATCTACCTGGCAGAAAAATTCGCTCAGCTGTACCCGCAAGACCCGGCAGCGCGATCACGCACACTGCAGTGGCTGATGTTCCAGATGGGCGGTATCGGCCCGATGATGGGCCAGGCCAATGTGTTCTATCGCTACTTTCCCGAGAAGATTCAGCCGGCCATTGACCGCTACCAAAACGAGTGCCGCCGCTTGTTCGAGGTGCTTGACAGCCGCCTGTCTAGCACCGAATATCTGGCTGGCGAGATGTACACCATTGCGGATATCGCCAACTGGTGCTGGGTGCGCACCCACAACTGGTCCGGCGTCAGTGTCGACGGCCTGCTGCATCTGCAGCGCTGGCTGGATCAACTGTACGAGCGACCTGCATGCCAGCGCGGCATCAAACAGCCCGAGCGCAGCCGCACACCCGATGATATCGTCCAGGGCGCACAGAACATTGTCGTGCGCTGACCTTCGCATAACCAATAAAACCGAGAGCCAGACCTATCATGACCCGAATTACCTACATTGAACACAACGGCACGGAACACGTCATCGACGCCAACAACGGCGAGTCGGTGATGGAAGCAGCCATCAATAACCTGGTGCCCGGCATTGATGCCGACTGCGGTGGCGCCTGTTCCTGCGGCACCTGCCATGTATTTGTTGACGAAGCCTGGGTGCAGGCGGTCGGCGAACCTGGCGAATTCGAGGAGCCCATGCTGGACATCAACCCTGAACGCAGCGCCAACTCCCGCCTGTCGTGCCAGATCGACATCAGTGACGAACTTGACGGCCTGGTTGTGCGTTTGCCCGAATTTCAGTTCTAGCAGCCTTGCCCTGCTAACGGAGTGTCATCATGCCGGACGTAACAGACCAACGCACCAAACCGAGTCGCAGCCTGGTCGGTCGCGACCCGTGGACTACACCGCTTGACGAAATTGACCTGGCACATCCTGGCATCTGGCAGGCTAACGAATTCCTGCCGTATCTGGCTCGTCTGCGCCGCGATGCACCGGTGCACTATTGCGCCGACTCACCGCTGGGACCGTACTGGTCGGTGATGAAGTACAAGGACATCATGACCATGGAGGCGGCGCCGCACATCTATTCGTCGGAGCCTACCATCGGTATCGTCGATGTCATTCCGGAATTTACCCTGCCCATGTTTATCGCCATGGATCCGCCCAAACACGAGGAGCAACGCAAGACGGTGCAGGGTGTGGTCGCACCCGCCAATCTCAAGAACCTCGAAGGGCTGATCCGCCAGCGTGTCATCGCCATTCTGGACAAGTTACCCAAGGACGAACCCTTCAACTGGGTCGATCTGGTATCGCGCGACCTGACCACTCAGATGCTGGCAACACTGTTCGATTTTCCGTTTGAGGATCGCCACAAGCTGACTTACTGGTCCGATGTCGCTACCGCCATACCCGGCGCCGGCCTGATTGACAGCTATGAAGAGGGCTTTGAGATACTGAAGGAGTGCCTGGCCTATTTCTCCAGGCTGTGGCAGGAGCGTGCCGGCCGGGAGCCTGGCAGCGACCTGATTTCCATGCTGGCGCACGGCGAAGCGACCCGCAATATGCCGCCGCGTGAGTTCCTCGGCAATCTGATCCTGTTGATCGTAGGCGGCAACGACACCACACGTAACTCCATCAGTGGCGGCGTGCTGGCACTGAACGAAAACCCACAGGAATACCAGAAATTACGCGACAACCCGGCTCTGATTCCGTCTATGGTTTCAGAGATCATCCGCTGGCAGACACCTTTGGCCTACATGCGCCGCACAGCAAAAGTGGATACTGAACTGGGCGGCAAAACCATTCGCGCCGGTGACAAGGTGCTTATGTGGTATGCCTCCGCCAATCGTGACGCAGATGCCATCGACAACCCTGATGAATTTATCATCGACAGGCCACGTGCACGTCAGCACCTGTCCTTCGGTTTTGGCATTCATCGCTGCATGGGCAACCGGCTGGCAGAGATGCAGCTGCGCATTCTGTGGGAGGAAATCAGCCAGCGCTTTGACAAAGTGGAAGTGGTGGGAGAGCCGACACGGATCTACTCCAGCTTTGTCAAAGGCTATACCGACCTGCCGGTGATCATTCGTTCATCCGCGGTTAAAGGCCAGTAGTCACTGTCTGAAAAAGACCCTAGGCTTTGAAGTCAACGTCGGTAGCAACATCTGCTTCATAGTCGACGTCGCTGCGCTCGAAACCAAAGAGCTTGAGGAACTCATGTTTGTAACCGGCATAGTCGGTCAACTGGAACAGATTGTCGTTATTGACCTGCTGCCACAGCGCCTTGCACTCCGCCTGGACGTCGTCACGCAGTTCCTTGTCATCCATGCGCAGACGACCCGCTTCATCCACATCAAATGCCTGACCGTCGTCGCGATACAGCTGTTCGCGAAACAGGCGGTTCAGCTGTTCTATGGTGCCTTCATGCAGGCCTTTGTCTTTCATCACCTTGTACACCAGGGCAATATACAAAGGCATCACCGGGATAGCCGCAGAGGCCTGGGTGACCACGGACTTGAGCACTGCCACATTGGCGCTGCCGCCGTAGTTGTTGGCCAGACGGGCATTGAGCTCGGAGGCCGCACGATCCAGATCTTCCTTGGCCTTGCCCAGCGCGCCATGCCAGTAGATGGGCCAGGTCATTTCCGTACCGATGTAGCTGAACGCAACTGTTTTGACTCCCTCGGCCAGCGCATCTGCCTGACTCAGCGCCTGCATCCACAATTCCCAGTCCTCGCCACCCATGACGGTGATGGTATCGGCGATTTCTTCAGCGTTAGCGGGCTCGACTTCCGCGTGGATGATCTGATCCTTGTTGGTATCGATGGCGGTTGACTGATAGACCTGGCCGATCGGCTTGAGTACGGAGCGCTTCACCTCACCGGTGTCCGGCAGCCTGCGCACGGGCGATGCCAGCGAATAGACCACCAGGTCCACTTTGCCCAGATCCTGCTTGATCATGGCAATGGCCTGCTCGCGCACTTCATGGGAGAAGGCATCGCCGTTAATCGATTTGGCGTACAGGCCGGCCTTTTTCGCTTCTTCCTCGAAGGCCCAGGAGTTGTACCAGCCGGCAGTACCCGGTTTGGTTTCAGTACCGGGTTTCTCGAAGAAAACCCCCACGGTGGCAGCCTGGTAACCAAACGCCGCAGTGATACGCGCCGCCAGTCCGTAGCCGCTGGAGGCGCCGATTACCAATACCTTTTTCGGGCCATCGTCGTGCACACCCTGCTGCCGGGTCACGGCAATCTGGTCTTTCACATTGTGGTGACAGCCCGTGGGATGAGTGGTTGTGCAGATAAATCCACGGTATTTTGGCTTGATAATCATTTATATCCCTCTATCTTCGCCGATACTGGCGATATCCGGTCAGCCACACAATCCGTCACTGACCCATTGGTTCATGGTTGACGCTATTTTACCCCAGGGGCAACACCTGTGGACACATCCACGATCATGCGCGCCAGCAGGTAGAGCCGCGGCTCGATCGAGTTGAGCAGCACATATTCATCACTACTGGTGTGCGCACCAAAGCCCTGCAGACCAAAGCGTTCAATCACCGGCGCCGCGGTCTGCAAAGCCGCAAAGGCCGCATCGGTGCCGCCGCCCTCAGCCTGATCGTTGACCGCCAGTGTCATGCCCAGCTCCTGATAAATGCGCTGCCCATGGGCAGCCAGCTCGCGCGAAGCGTCCGTGGCCTGCAGGGGCGGTCGGCGGTTCTCAAACCGCAGACTGATCTCGGTATCCGGTATCAGGCGATTGCTGATTCGCTCTTCAATGCGTGACTCCAGGCGTTCAAAATCTTCCAGACGCAACATACGCACATCCGCCGTGGCCACCGCGTCGGCAGGTATCACATTGCGCTTGGTGCCCACCTGCGCCAGCGTCCAGTTTACCTTGAAGCCGACGTCAGGATCCGACAGGTCATCCAGCTGCAACAACTGATGCGCCATTTCATACAAGGCATTGCGCCCCTGTTCCGGCGCGGCACCTGCATGTGATGCGCGCCCTTGCACTGACATGGTAACAGCGCCAATGCCACTGGTTGCCAGCGACAGGGCGTCATTGTCGATACGTGAAGGCTCGGCGGAGAACACCACATCATGCTCGCCACCCAGACGTGTCAACAGTGCGCGCGAACCTGGCGAACTGATTTCCTCATCGCCGTTGATCAGGACCGTCAATGTCCCGTAGTCATCAAAACCAATCTCCCGTAACAGCGCAATCACATGAATGATCAGCGCCACGCCCTGTTTGTCGTCGGAAATGCCCAGACCGTAGGCGCGATTGCCGTCAATCCGAAACGGCTGCTGCGCCAGCATGCCGCGCAGGTAGACGGTATCCATGTGCGCGATCAGCAGGATCCTGCTGTCCCCGGTACCGGTGAACTGCGCGTGCACCATGGGACCGAGCTGCTCGGGTGTGTCAAACATGCGATACACATCATCGCCCGTTTCCAGTAACTCCACCTCGCCGCCCAGGGCACGCAACTGGTCAGCAATCATCGTGGCAATCTGCTTCAGCCCCTCGCGATCACCACTGCCTGACTCTATGCCGACCAGTCGTTGCATCGTTGAGATCATCGGCGCTTTCTGTGCCGTGGCGGCGTCAAAGACCGTAGCATCCAGCTGAGCAAAGGACAGCTGTCCCGTCATCAGCAGGACGGAGACAGCGATACAGTGCTTGAATACTCCAACCATCATTCTCTCCGGCAGGCGAGCAACCGTCGCCAATATCAGTGTGTGTCAGTTTCTTAAGTAGGATGCGCCATTGGCGTCGATGATCGCGCCGGTCAGGTAGTCGGTTTCATTGCCGGCAAGAAAGGCCACCAGATTGCCAATCTCTGATGGCCGCCCGATTCGTCCCAGCGGACTTTGTGCAGCCACATCATCCCAGCCCTGATTGCGGATGCGCGGCGATGCCGCCGGTGTTTCTGTCCAGCCCGGGGCAACGGCGTACACACCGATACCGTGTCCGCCCAGTGCCAGCGCCAGTGACTGGGTTGCCGAGTTCAGCCCCGACTTGGCGGCGCCATAGGCCGGGGCTGTCGGCTCACCCCTAAAGGCGCCACGTGACGTTATATTGATTATTTTGCCACTACCTTGCTGCATCATGGGCTTGGCCGCAAGAAAGGCAAGATTGACCGGTGCCATCAGGTTCAACTGCAGACTGTGCTGCCAGCCGTCCTGCCACTCGTTGTAGTCATCGCTTTTGACATCCTGGGGCGTAAACTGCCCGGCGGCGTTAACCAGTACATCCAGCCGCTGATAAGCAGCCAGTACGTCGGCGACCAGTTTGCCTGCCTGCCCGGCGTCAGCCACATCCGCACCGAACGCCCGATGCCCATCACCCGGCAACTCTGCCAACAGTGCCTGCGCTTCCGGTTTTTTGCTGCGATAATTGACGGCAATGGTGAAACCGGCCTTTGCCAGCGCCAGGGCACTGGCACGGCCAATACCCGACGCCGCACCGGTCACCAGCGCGATTTTTACTTCAGACATACATTCTCCTGTTGTGCCGTTCACCCTGAAAAACCGACCCAGCTGGCCGCTGGACAAGACAACACTATCCTGCGGGATTTTGACGATCTGCCTTGAGCAGATCCCGGATTTCGGTCAGCAGTTTTTCCTCAGCCGACGGTTCCAGCGGCGGTGCCGGTACCACGGGCACCGGTGGCGGATTTCGTTTGAGGCGGTTGATAAAACGGATAGCCATGAAAATCACAAAAGCAATAATGGTGAAGTCGATCACCGTTTGCAGAAATCGCCCATAGGAAATGACAACCGCCGGCATGTCCTCGCCGACCGCCTGACGCACGGTGAAGGCCAGGTCCGAGAAATCCACACCGCCCAATAACACGCCAATGGGTGGCATTATCACATCGGACACAAAGGACGACACAATACGACCAAACGCGGTACCGATGATAACGCCAACCGCCATGTCGATGACGTTACCCTTGACGGCAAATTCCTTGAACTCGTGTATTAGTTTCACAGCGACGATCCTCACAGGTGTTGATCGAACCAGCCCTTTAATGCATTCGCTGCGCTCACCCCACCTTCTCCAGTAAACAATCCATGACCCGCGCCTTCTATCACCACAAAATCACGGACGATATTGGCTGACTCCAGCGCCTGAAACATGTTCTCGCTGTGGCTGATATTCACCAGCTCGTCAGCATCGCCATGCACCAGCAGCACTGGCGGGTCGCCGGCGCTGGCAAAATCAACCGGAGACACTGTCGGCGCCAGCGCTGCATCAAAATTCAGCGCCGGGAAGTTGTCATTGGGGCCGGTCATGCCACGCAGATTGGTCGGTGGCATGTACGCCACCACGGCAGCCGGACGATGGGGCTGATCATCGGTGGACAGGCCCAGCATCAGCGACAGGTGTCCACCGGCACTGATGCCGGACACGCCGATGCGCTCCGGGTCAACGCCATAGTCTGCCGCGTTGTTGCCGATAAACTGAAACGCCTGGGACACATCACTCCAGGCTTCCAGAACATTGTAACGGGGACTGCTGCCATGACGGACGGCAAAAACGGTGTAACCGGCATCCACCAACGGCACAAACATCGATTCATAGGCATTCTGCATCATCGGACTGGACATCCAGCCGCCGCTGATCATGTAGGCAACCGCTGCGCCGTTGGCATTGTCGTCGGGCTGATAGACATCCATCACCATCGCCAGACCATCTTTTTGTCCGTAAACCACATTGCGAATGATGTCGGCCTGAGCTGCCGCTGACAGCGTCAGCATTAACACCAGCGACGAGGAGAACAGTTTTGATACAGAAGTTAAAGAAAAAATCGACATGAAGAGCTCCGGATCTGCCAATGAGCAGCCTGTGTTGAAATCGTCAGTCAGATTAGCCCCAGCCCGACAGCGAGTCAACCAGGCAACAGTATCTGCCAGTAGCCTACATCCAGCCACTGCCCGGACTTGTAACCAACCTCTTGCAGATGCGCGATCTTGCGAAATCCCAGGCGTTCATGCAGCGCCACGCTGGCGACATTGGGCAAGGCAATACCACCCATGACACTGTGTACTGAACTGCGCCTCAGGGCTTCCAGCAATGCCTTGTACAGGGCTGTGCCATAACCCGCGCCTGCCAGCCCCGGGGCCAGATACACTGAACTTTCCACCGAGTAGCGATAGGCACTGCGGCTCTTCCACGGCGTGGCATAGGCATAACCCACCAACGCCGGTTTGCCATCGTCAATAACCTCGCCAACCAGCCAGGGCAGTGAGGCGGACACCACCCCCTGCATGCGCGCGGCCATTTCTACCAGCGCCACCGGCACTTCTTCGAAGGTCACCACGGTATTGGCAATATAGTGATTGTAGATATCAGCAATTGCCTGCGCGTCGGCCTGGTTGGCGGGTCTGATGTTCATGGTCATACACTGGGCTCAAGTCTGGGGAAACGGTTTAACAACCCACTCCGGTTCATCAAATTCACCGAGTGGGCGAATGTCACACACATGCGCTGCACCACGGATGATTTCCGCAACAGTGGTATCGTGTTTTGCTTCCATGGCATCACGCGCCGCCTTGCTTTCCCAACTGGCAATGGCAATCAGTACATTGGGATCGTCCAGTTTCCGGCGCAGTTCGGTACCCAGAGCGCCGGGCGCCTGCTGGATTATTTCACTGGCGCGAATCCAGGCCTCGGCATACTCTTCGGCGTGATGACCGGGCTTGATATGAACTTCAAACAGGTATTTCATCCGTCCTCCTGGTCAGTGGTCCTGAAAATTGTTGCCCCGGTGCCCGACTGGGGCTCAGACCGACCGCATTTTGTAGATGGCCCGTTGTTGAATCGAGCAGACGCAGCGGCCACTATCAGCCATATACAGATTGAATACACAATCGGCAAATTCATGGCCTTTTTTGTTAAACAGATCGGTAATGGTCATCTCACTGACTAGCGCCGTGTTCAGCGGTACTGCCTGGAAATTTTGTGCACGAATCTCCAGATGAATCCAGGGACTCATGCGCGCCACTGCGGCGAAATGGCGGTTGGCACAACCCAGCAGGAAGGACATATTGGCAAAACCACTGTCACTCACAACACTTTCCGTGCTCTGCGCCGTCGTTGGTATTCGCAGCAGTTCGGGCACATCAAGCTGGTTACGAAGATAGCTCGCCATTTCATGGTCGGCGGACCAATAAAAGGCCATCGCCAGACAGCCTTGCCTGCGCAAATCCTCCATGACCTCGCGACTGGCCACAGGTGCAGCATGATCGTCGGCCATCAGTGTATGGCGCTGATATTCCGGCTCAACCTCCAGGGCTTCGGGCAGCCAGACTTGCGCAATGGCACACAGCCGATCATCACTGAACAGTTGTGCCTGGTAGCGATCAGCTGATGCCTGCGGCTCAACATCAACCCGGAAGTCATGCTGGTCATAAACAGGTGCCTTGATGGTGGCATGCACCGCGCCACGTTCCAGCCAGTGCAGACCCCATGCCTGAACAGCCGGCTGAACCAGATAGCAGGATATAGTGACACCAGGCACTAATGCGCCGGTAAAGCCATACTCCCGGGCCAGTTCGTCAGAGTGAATACGATTGTCAGAGTCCGGCACCTGATTGAACGCCTGACCAAGCCAAGATGCAGGGGCGCGCATGACTACTTGAGACCCCAGATCCGTGCGACCGCCGTGTCACTGCCCAGAGTGCCAACAATCAGTGAGACTGTACTCACGGCGAAAAAGGCCACCACCGGAACCAGGGCACCCAACTGTCCGGCTGACAGTGCCAGGTAGAGGGACAGGCCGAACAATACGAGAAACAGCACGGCCACCGCCAGCAGGATCTTTCTGTGTGAGGGACGATAATTGACAGCCGGCTCGCCTTTCTCGAAGAACGTCAATACCGGACTACACAGTTTTCGTAAAGCATTTTTCATAATTCAGTTTCCGTGTGTGTTTTTTTGCGCAACGTGACCAGTTCAACATCAATGGTCACCGTCAACGCCGTCAGCGCTGCAGCGCGCGCCCGTCCCTCGGCGTCGGCACGGTACAGATGTGGGGTCATGGCCAGCAGATCCTGCACCTGTTCTGCGCCCGTGATGTCGGTGCCATATCGGATGGTGTCCGAGGCAACCCTGTCGAACCCGGCCGGCGCAGCGGTGTCAGGCTCTCGTGCCGGTTTCAGGCTGGGGTAAATGATCTCACGCAGTTCGATCAGGTGCAGCGGACCGGGATCCAGCATGATCAGCAAGCCGTCATCCCTCAGTACCCGCGCGAACTCACTGTATACCGGGAAACCGAACATGCACAAGACCCGGTCCAGGGTAGCCGATAACACCGGCAGATTGGCGTTGCTGCCCACCACCCAGCGTATCGTGTGATCCTGTCTGGCCGCGTGTTGTACGGCCCACTTGGAAATATCCAGACCCAAGGCTGCCAGTGGCGGACTACCCTGTGCGGCAGCCACCAGCTGACGCAGGTAGTAACCCTCTCCGCAACCGGCGTCCAGCACACTGGCCACCGACATCGATGTCATTCCATCGAATACTGCCTGACTGACAGCACGGGCTACCGGCGCATAGTGGCCTGCTGCAAGAAAACGCTGACGCGCGGCCACCATGTCTTTGCTGTCGCCCGGATCACGGGAGCGTTTGTTCTGTACCGGCAGCAGGTGCAGATAACCCTGACGCGCCACATCAAAATTGTGACCCTGTCCACACTGCCAGCTGCTTCCGCCATCAGCCAGCGCCGCTCCATCCAGCGGACACGCCAGTGCGGAAAAGGGGACGCAGGGATGATTGCCTGTTTGCTCGGGCATTATCCCTGTCGTCCTTCCGTCGGTGTCAGTTCATCGACCGTGCCTGCATTTTCCGGAGGCATCCAGTTGAGGCCATCACGCTGTTGGCTGTCGGTCTCACTTTGCTGCATGGCCGAACTCAGGGCCTCTTCCAGCTTCAGAAACAGCTCACCGAATTGGGGACTGAAACTGATGCCTTCTTCGATTTCCTTCCACGCCTCAAACAGGTCATCTGCATGTGCTGCTTCACTTTCGGTGAACGCGGTGGTCATGCGTCGCGCCCGCTCAGGATGCACACCCATGGCGGTGAGCGTTCGGCCGCCCAGCTCCAGCGCGGAATGGTAGGTTTCACTGATCACGTCATTGGCCCCGGCTGCGCGCAGCTGATAACCGTGACCCCGGTCGAAGGCCCGTGCCAGTACCCAGACACCGGGATAATACTGTTTGACATGCTCCACCATACGCACCGCCCGCTCACGGTCATCAATGGCCACCACCAGCACACTGGCATGGGCGATACCTGCGGTCTCCAGCATGTCGGAGCGGCTGGCATCACCAAAATAGCTCTTGATGTTTATCCGTCGCACATTCTCAATCTGTTCGATCTCATGATCGAGCACCACAATCGGCACACTATTGGCGCGCAGCAGCCGACAGACTATCTGACCAAAACGCCCCACGCCGGCTACAATGACCGGTGCCTGTTCATCAATCTGGCTGTCATCTTCGCGCTCGTTTTTTGCGGCCCGGTAGCGCGGCAACACCACGCGATCATAAAGAATAAACAGCACCGGCGTCAGGAACATGGACAGCGCCACCACCAGTGCCAGAATCTGTGACACCTCGGTACTGATGACCTGGCTCTGAACGCTGTAGGTCAGCAGCACAAACCCGAATTCACCGGCCTGCGCCAGCCCCAGCGTAAACAGCCAGCCGTTACTGCCGTGAATACGAAAGAGCAATGCCAGCACCAGCAGAATGAAGGCCTTGATGGTGATCACGGCAAATGCCAGCGACAGCACCAGCGGCCAATCCGCCGCCAACACCGCAAAATTGATACCGGCACCAACGGTGATAAAAAACAGGCCAAGTAACAGCCCTTTGAAAGGCTCGATATTGGCTTCCAGTTCGTGACGGAACTCGCTGTTGGCCAGCACCACACCGGCGAGGAAGGCACCCAGTGCCGGCGACAGGTTCACCAGGCTCATCAGGGCCGCGATACCAATAACCAGCATCAGCGCAGCCGCCGTGAATACCTCGCGCAGACCCGACTGAATCACATACTTGAACAATGGCCGGCTCAGGTACGAACCCCCGGCAATCACGGCGACAATGGCGCCGATCACCACCAGAGCATGGGCCCAACCGGGCAGGCCAGCCACCAGACTCAGATCACCGTGGTGGCCACCTTCACTGCCGGCCGCACCGATCAGCTCCGGCAGCGCCAGCAGCGGGATAAGTGCCAGCATCGGAATAACAGCGATGTCCTGAAACAACAACACCGAGAAGGCGCCCCGACCACCTTCGGTTTTTACCAGGCCCTTTTCGCTCAGTGTCTGCAGCACAATCGCCGTCGAAGACAGGGCAAAAATCAGACCTACAGCCAGGGCCGTTTGCCAGGGCAATCCCAACCACCATGCCAGCGACCAGCCAGCGGCTGTGGTCAACGTCACCTGCAGGCCACCCAGACCCAACAGGTGCAGACGCATCGCCCACAGTGACCTGGGATCGAGCTCCATGCCCACCAGGAACAGCATCATCACCACCCCGAACTCAGCAAAATGCTGAATGGTCGTGGTTTCCTGACCGACCAGGCCGGTCACTGGCCCGATCACCACACCCGCAACCAGATAGCCCAGCACTGAGCCCAGACCAAAACGTTTAGCCAGCGGTACCGCAATCACCGCAGCCACGAGGTAAACAAACGCCTGGATAAAATATTCTGTCATGGCGGCTCTCTTGACCAGCGGCAGCACCCTGGTTCGGTGGCAACTGCCACTGATGCAATCGGGAACAGCCATTTGCGTGAATCGCATTTTAGAGTACTTTCATATCACCAGCCAGCCGCAACTACCATTCGCGCACGGGTATTGGTATTCTGCCTGCCAGAACATCTGGCCAAAGGCTGGCAATTCAACTTGTAATTGATAAAAACAAAAACATTGACCACGACCAACAAGAATACAGACTGGCCCGTTTACGGCAGAACTGTCCCCCAGCTACTGATCTCCATAACGCTGGCGCTTGTCTGCGCGCTGGTGGCCAATCGCCTGTGGCAACAGGACATGACCGTTACCTACGAGAACCGCCTGATCGAAAACAGCCAGGTGCTATTTCTGATACTGGCCACCGCCCTGCATACGCTGCACGCCAGTCGTCAGCAAGCCGACGCCCTGACCAGCCGGGTGTGTCATCAGGTACTGGCCATGTTATGTCTGTCCATCATGGTGCGCGAAATAGATATCGACAAACTCGGACCCCAGGCGGGCTGGGCGCTCGCCGAAAACCTGATCAGAGTTGTCGGCGGCCTGGTATGGCTATGGCTGCTAGTGCTCATCTACCAAAAGCGCCGGTGGCACTGGCCACGAAGAGGCGAGATACTGGCGACGCCGACCAGCCTGCTGACCGGCGCCGGCGTCTTGCTGTACATGGCTTCCTGGTTCTTCGACAAATCCGTTGTGCCGCTGGCCAGTGCCCCCAGCCAGTTGTGGGAAGAGACCTTGCAGCTCAGCGGCACGATATTCCTGTTCACCGCCGGGCTACACCAGATCCCATTGCGCAAGAACTATTTAGCTGATGCAAGTTGATCCTGGGTACGGGTTTCGAAGTCAGAAGCGTCATGCCTCTCACGCAATTGCTCATGCAACTCACCCCAGGACCGGTTGACCATTCTGCCACGCTGCACGGCGGGTCGCTGTTCAATCTCCTGAGTCCAGCGCACCACATGGGTATAGGTGTGCGTGGCCAGAAATTCCGCCGCATCGTAAACCTTGTTATTGACCAGTGCGCCGTACCAGGGCCAGATGGCCATGTCGGCAATGGTATAGTCGTCACCTGCGATAAAACGATTGTCGGCCAGTTGGCGGTCAAGCACATCCAGTTGCCGCTTTACTTCCATGGTGTAACGATTAATCGCATATTCGTATTTTTCCGGCGCATAGGCATAAAAATGGCCAAAGCCGCCTCCCAGAAACGGCGCACTGCCCATCTGCCAGAACAGCCATGACAGGCATTCAGCGCGTCCGGCGTTGTCGCGGGGTATAAAAGCGTCAAACTTCTCGGCCAGATACAGCATCATCGCGCCCGATTCAAAAATGCGTACAGACGGCGTCACGCTCTGATCCACCATGGCCGGTATCTTTGAGTTCGGATTCACCGCCACAAAACCACTGCCAAATTGATCACCTTCCATGATATTGATCAGGTAAGCATCGTACTCAGCGCCGGCATGACCGGCCGCCAATAACTCTTCCAGCAAAATGGTAACCTTGACTCCGTTTGGTGTTGCCAGTGAGTACAGCTGAATTGGATGCTTGCCGACTGGCAGTTCCTTGTCGTGCGTTGGACCGGCAACCGGCCGATTGATGCTTGAAAACCGGCCGCCGCTGGTTGCGTCAGGGCTCCATACCCTGGGTGGCGTGTACTGTTTATGACTCATGCAAACTCCTCTTGGTCTTACCTGATCGCTATCGGATTGACGACGACCTGAACGGCGCCTTTAAACTTTGGCTGACCCAGCACAAACATGAACGTCTGCACCGTGTCCGCCGCCAGCTCTGCCGTGTTCATGCTTTCCAGAATGTAAACGCCCTGTTTGGCGAGCAGGGTCTGGTGTACCGCAAACATCAGCTGCGGATTCTCGAACGGTATCACTTCCAGTGCCGGTGTGTCTGCGCCTATGGCGACTACACCAAGCTCCGCCAGGTATTCGGCGCCTTCCACGCCCAGTCCGGGCTGACTGGAGATATAGCGCTCGTTATCGACACCCAGCAACTGCAGCCAGCCGGTGTGAAACAGCACCACATCACCGCGCTGAATCTGTATGCCCTGGGCACTGGCAGCCGCATCAATCTCCGTGCGATTGAAGGCGGTGCCCTCGGGCACCATGTCAACGCCGAAGTGCCGGGTCATATCCAGCAGAACACCACGTGTCACAATGGGCGGGATGGTGTGGGTACCCAGCTCGGCCAGTCCGGTATCGCGAACAATGTCTGCCGCTGTCAATCCATTGTAGTACTGGTTGCCAATACCCAGATGACCCAGACCGTCTATCTGCGAGCCGATACCAAAGCTGGTGGTGACGCGCTCGTCATTCGAGGTCACCACATCGGTGCCCACACCCACGTCTGCACCGGACGCGATGATGTTAATATCATAGGTGCGCCCACCATAGGCGGGCGCACCTTCTTCGGTATCAATGCCAAGTGAATATACCTGACCCGTCTTTACCAGACTGACAGCTGCCAGCACGGCTTCCGGACTCAGGTTATTGGCTGCGCCCAGTCGGTCGTCGGCGCCGTATCGTGACGGCACCCAGTCCTGGGCCATCACCGGTCCGGCAAGAGCGCTGGTCACAAACAGGGTTGTCAGCAATCGCTTTAGTGCATCAGACATGGTCTTGTTCCTCTTTGTTGTTGTCGGTTTCCTGCTGCAGAAAGCGGCGAATCCACTGTGCAACCAGCGATCCGTCATGGGACTGGGCAAAGCTGGATTCAACCTGCGCCACCTTTTCCGGCGACCATTGCCCGGCACGGTGATTTAACAGGGCCCTGGCATAGTCAACACTGAACTCGGGATGACCCTGAATCGCCAATACCTTGCCAGGGATGTAAAAAGCAGCATTCGGGCAGAAGTCACTACTCAGCAGGCGCTGCGCGCCCGTGGGCAGTTCCAGCACCTGATCGCGATGGCTGGCAATCAGATTCACCGCCGTGCTCTCACCCACAAACGCCGGCCGTTGTTCTACGCGGTATTGCATCACCCCCAGACCCCAGCCAGCGTCCGAGCGACCGGCGCGGCCACCCAGGGCATGCGCCAGCAACTGGTGACCGAAACACACACCGACCATCGGCTGGTCTTGCCTGAACAGTTCCCGGGCATATTGCCGAAGTGCAACTATCCAGTCGTCATCAGCAAAACTGTCATATTTGCTGCCAGTGATCAGAAACCCGTCGTACAGATTCGGGTCCTCCGGGTACTGACCATCGATGACTCGATAGATGTCCATCTGCCAGTCGTCTGTCACCGGCCCCAGCAACTGTTCAAACATCGCGCCGTAGCTGCCGTAGCGTGGACGCAGGTTATCGTACAGGGTATCAGCATCAAGTATGGCAATTTTCATGAGTCTGTGGGGCTCTTCTGAACAGAATGCGGCAAATGACAAGGGCAGGAACCGCTGATGACAGCGCCTGACCTTAATAGAAAAAATCTATCATGCTGGTTGATAAAACAACTTTCACCGCGCAATTGGACATGATGTATAGTCATTGATCAAGTGAAAGTAATCACCGAACCGATACCCCATCAACGATCGGAGACAGACATGAACCATAATAATGCTAACTCTGCCGGCAAATGCCCGGTAATGCACGGCTCCCGTACTCAAGTGGGGGGCAGCGGCACGGCCAATCAGCACTGGTGGCCCAATCAGCTTAATCTCAACATCCTGCACCAGCATTCGCCGCGTTCGAACCCACTGGGCGAGGACTTCAACTACACAGAAGCATTCAAAAAGCTCGACCTGGCCGCGGTCAAAAAAGACCTGGCCGCCCTGATGACCGATTCCCAGGACTGGTGGCCGGCAGACTACGGGCACTATGGACCTTTCTTTATCCGGATGGCCTGGCACAGTGCCGGTACCTATCGGATGGGCGACGGTCGCGGCGGCGCCGGCGCCGGGGATCAACGTTTCGCACCCCTGAACAGCTGGCCGGACAACGGCAACCTGGACAAGGCGCGTCGCCTGCTGTGGCCAATCAAGAAGAAGTACGGCAACAGCCTGTCCTGGGCAGACCTTTATATTCTCACGGGGAACGTGGCACTGGAAACCATGGGGTTCAAAACCTTCGGTTTTGCCGGTGGCCGTGAAGATGTATTCCAGCCCGAGGAAGATATCTACTGGGGCGCCGAGGATGAGTGGCTGGCAACCAGCGACAAACCCAACAGCCGTTATTCCGGTGAGCGCGATCTGGAGAATCCACTGGCAGCCGTGCAAATGGGTCTGATCTATGTAAACCCGGAAGGTCCCGATGGCAATCCTGATCCGCTGCTGTCTGCCAGGGACATCCGTGAGACCTTTGCCCGCATGGCCATGGACGACTACGAGACCGTAGCGCTGACCGCGGGCGGCCATACCTTCGGCAAGACCCATGGCGCTGCCGACCCGGACAAGCATGTCGGGCCTGAGCCGGAAGCGGCTCCGCTTGAGCAGATGGGCCTTGGCTGGAAAAACAGCTACGGCAGTGGCAAAGGCCGCGACACCATCACCAGCGGCCTGGAAGGCGCCTGGACACCAACACCCACGCAGTGGGATATGAGCTACTTTGATGTGCTGTTTGGTTATGAATGGGAGCTGACCAAGAGCCCTGCCGGTGCCAACCAGTGGCAGGCAAAAGGGCTGGCTGACAAGGACCATGCGCCGGACGCTGAAGATGCATCCACGCGCGTGAAGATCATGATGTCCACCGCTGATATGGCGATGCGCGAAGATCCTGCCTATCGCAAAATCTCCGAGCACTTCCACAAGAATCCGGAAGAGTTCGCCGACGCGTTTGCCCGCGCCTGGTTCAAGCTGACGCACCGTGACATGGGTCCCAAATCGCGCTACCTGGGACCGGAAGTACCAGCCGAAGATCTGATCTGGCAGGACCCGGTACCCGCCGTTGATCATGAACTGGTCAATGCGCAGGATGTGGCCGACCTGAAGAGCAAAATCCTGGCATCAGGGCTGTCGGTCTCCGAACTGGTCTACACGGCGTGGTCTGCAGCGTCGACCTTCCGTGGTTCAGACATGCGCGGCGGCGCCAACGGCGCGCGCATCCGGCTGGCGCCACAGAAAGACTGGGAGGCCAACCAGCCAGCGCAGCTGGCCAAGGTGCTGGACAAGCTCGAGGGCATACAGCAGGCCTTTAACAGTGCACAGTCGGGCAACAAGCGGGTATCAATCGCTGACCTGATCGTGCTGGGCGGCACCGCAGCGGTAGAAAAGGCCGCCAAAGATGCCGGGCACAACGTGAGCGTGCCCTTCGCGCCCGGACGAACCGATGCCACTCAGGAGCAGACCGATGCCGAGTCATTCGAGCCGCTCAAGCCTGAGGCAGACGGCTTCCGCAACTACCGCCGGACCGCCTTCACGGTGTCCGACGAAGAAATGCTGATCGACAAGGCGCAGCTGCTGACCCTGAGTGCGCCGGAAATGACGGTACTGGTTGGTGGGCTGCGCGTGCTCAACGCCAACTACAAACAGGCCAGTCATGGTGTCTTTACCAAGTCCCCAGGCAAGTTGACCAATGACTTTTTTGTCAACCTGACCGACCTGGACACTGAGTGGGCACCGACTTCGGCTGATGCCGATGTCTTTGAAGGTCGTGACCGCAAAACCGGCGCAGTCAAATGGACCGGTACCCGCGTCGATCTGATCTTCGGTTCCAACTCGCAGTTGCGCGCCCTGTCTGAGGTTTACGCTCAGGATGACGCCAAAGAGAAGTTCGTCAAGGACTTCGTCGCAGCCTGGACCAAGGTCATGAATGCAGATCGTTTCGATCTGAGTTAAGGCCCCATGGCCCCGTGCGCAATCTGATCCGGATTGCGCACGGGGCACCAGGCTGCACCTCCTGCCCCTCGATCTCTACCTCCTCATCCCCTCCCGCCCGATTGCGGCCCGTGCGCCCACAGATGCCCCGCAACAGTGCACGCCCCCACACCTCACCCTGGTAGATAACGCACCCCTATCACCGTTGTTTGACGCATCGAATCGCTGCGCCCCCTGATATATAAAGACTCATCACAATCCGTTTCGCCGCACTCGAGTGCCGGGCGCGGCCTATGGCACCCATTTTGCTTAGTCCACTTACAAGCACAAGCACAAACTATAAAACTATCTGAAACCCGATCAGGTCAGGAGCAACACCGCATGCCCAATATGATGAGCAGCACCACGAACACACCCCGCAGCCACAAACCAGGCCGCAAAGGCCGACCACTGAGCACGCTCACTGCATTGGCGGCCTGCGTCCTGTTGTGCAGCAATCTGGCATCGGCTGCCGAAGACTGGCAACTGCCAGCTGAGCTTGACAGCAAACTGCAAGGCCTGCGGGCCAATGAGCGCAGCTTTGTCACCAACGGCAGCTTCCTCGAGTTCATGCCAGCAAGACAGATGGAACTGGAGCTGGCCAACCGTGATGCCGCCAGCGTGCAATCATTGATCACCGACCTGATGGCCGTCGCCGAGGAAATGGGCTACGACCCGAGCCGCGATATGGGTGCCATGCCTCTGAACATTAAGGCCACCGGATTCAACAATGGCGTTTTGCTGCCACCGATTCTGCGCGACGACACTCGCAGCCCCGGCCCGTTCAGTGTGCATCGTTATCTGTTCCCTGAATCCGGCGTACCGACGTTTGCCGGCGCCCCTGTGGCCGTCTGGCCAGAAGACCTGACCGCCGGCGCCGTGGATGTTGCCATTGTCGGCATCCCCAGCGACATGAGCAGCGGTCGGCGCAACGCAGAAGCCGGACCGGACGTCATGCGTTCACTGAACACCATCGCCGAGCTCGATATCCAGACCCTGGTTGACCCCATGACAGCGCTGAGTGTTGTCGACTACGGTGATTTCCGGGTCGACAATATGAGTATTGAACGCACGGTTGACCATATCACGCAGATGGTCGCGGAGACCGCCGCCACCAGCGCAACGCCGATGATGGTCGGCGGCGATACAACGATTCTTTACCCGGCCGTCAAGGGCATTGCCCAGGTCCACGGCAACAGCAGCTTCGGGCTGGTTCACTTCAGCGCCCATCCTGATGCCAGACGCGATGCCGTGCATACCATATCTGACGACCAGGCGCTGTTCATGCTGATCAACGAAGGCCTGGTCGACGGCTCGGATCTGATCACCGTGGGCCTGCGTGGCAATGCCGCGACTGAAACCACATTGCAGTGGCTGCAGGACAATGGTGTCCGGTATCACACCATGGCGGAAGTCAATCGCAGCGGCTATGACGCGGTGATGGATCGGGTGATCAGCGAACTGGACGCACTGCCCGAACAACTGTTTGTCTCTATCGACGTCAGCGTTGTTGATCCTGGCGATCTCATTGCCGCCGGGCGGGTGTCGGCCAATGGCCTGAGCATCAATGATGTCACTTCGACAGTACGTTACCTGTGTGCGGCACGCGAGATTGTAGGCTTCGAAATCACTGACCTGGCGCCGGTACTGGACCTGAGCCGGCTGTCAGCCTTGAACTCCAACGCCATACTCAATGCCTGCCTGGTCGGCATGGCCTCACGCAAGGCGGGCTTTGCACCTGACGCCATTCATCCGCTGGCACTTGATCACGGGCAGGATTGATCCCATGACCACACACCGCGAATTCACATCTGGACCGACGACTGGAAACTGTATGATGACAACCACGACAACAACATCGTTCTCGACAATCAAACTGTTGCCCCTTGCCGCGGCCATCATGATGGCCGGCCTCACCAGCAGCCAATTGGCAGCGCAACCGGCCGAAGCGCCGGAAATGCCAGAGCACGTCACCGGCACCAATCCGTACCCGTTTGAAACGGCCGATCCGCGCGAAGAGGATCGCCCGGGCATCGAACTGCCCGACAGCGTCAGCGACAAGCTGGCATTGCTCAGCGAAGAGCAGGTCGAGTTTCTGCAAAGCAGCGACGCCGGTCGCTTCCGTGGCGACCTGGAAAAAACCGTGGAATACCTCGAGGAAAATACCCCCGAGCATATTCTGACCTGGGTCGAAGCCATGCAGAGCGTGATCAACGCCCAACGTTACAGCGAAGGTCGGGACGCGCCCAATATCGCGCTGAACACCGATTCGCCCATGTTTAATGCCTGGCGATTGCGTCGCCCCGCATCCATGGACCCGGAGCGCGAAGCAGGCACCATTTCACTGGGCCGATACAATGGCGGCGGTGGTCCACCCACGTTTGGTGGATTCCCGCTGGCATTGACGCCGGCCGACCTGGAAGCAGCCGAAGTCGATGTTGCCATTGTCGGTGCCCCGCTTAACATGGGCTCCGGCTGGCGCGACTCCGGTGCCCAGGCCACCACCGATATGCGTGTCATGGGCCGCGCCCTGGGTGGCATGGACCAGTACGTACAGGTCAATCCCGGCAGCGTTCTGAACATTGTCGACTACGGTGACATTGCCATCGACAACGCCAGCACTGAGCGCTCCATGCAGCACATCCGAGAGGTGGTCCGCGAAATCGGCAATGCCGGCGCAGTGCCGATAGTTGTTGGCGGCGATCACTCACTGTCCTACTCCAATGTCGCCGCCATGGCCGATGTCTATGGCAAGGAGCAGGTGTCAGTCATTCACTTTGACTCCCACTATGATGCCTGGTGGGGCAGTTCGCATCTGATCAGTCACGGTGCCCCCGTATACCGTCTGCTCAATGAGGGACACGTGCGTATGCAGGACTACATTCAGGTCGGACTGCGCTCCAGCGGCCCTGATGAAGCCGCGTTCAAATGGATGCGGGAAAACGGCATGCGCTATCACACCATGGCCGAAGTCGAGCGACGCGGCTGGGATGCGACACTGGAACGGGTTGTCAAGGAAGCCAGCGAGGAGGGTCGCAAGCTGTATATCTCCTTCGACATCGACGTGATTGACCCGGCTTTTGCAGTCGCTACCGGCACACCTGTTTCAGGCGGTCTGGATATGCGCGAGTCGATTACCATCGTCCGTCGACTGTGCGCGGAAGCCAATGTCATCGGTTTTGAGTTAGTGGAATTGCACCCCTACCTGGATCCAACCTACATGACCACGCTGAACAGCGCGCACATCATCAAAGCCTGCCTGACCGGTCTGGCGATGCGCGAAGAAGGGCTGACGGAATCGTTCTACCTGAGCCCGGTTGCGTCTGAACACGCCGTTGACGACTACTACGGCGACCAGGCGGACTATCTGCGTCATACTGAAGCACTGGAAAGAAAAGACGAGGACGAAGAAGTCGAGCTTGAAGACGGACTTGAAGAAGCCGTCGAGCAGGATTGAACTGAGGCCGCCCGCCTCAGCGGGCGGCCCACATCCTATTTAACCAGGTGCAAGGCGCAGACCTTGTTACCGGCGGGGTCTCGCAGGTAGGCCAGATACATTTTACCGACCGAACCTTCACGGATACCGGGCGGATCTTCGCAGGCGACACCACCACTGGCCAGGCCAGCCTTGTGCCAGGCATCAGCGGCGGCAGGGCTTTCCGCGGCAAAGCCGATGGTGCTGCCATTGCCATTGCAGGCGGGTTTGCCATCAATGGGCTTGCTCAGTGCAAAAATGCCGGCAGAGGTGCGATAGAAACACCGACCTTTGTCATCTATAAAACCTGGCTTGACCCCCAACGCTCCCAGCGTGGCGTCGTAAAACGTCTTTGATTCCTGAATATCGTTTGCACCCAGCATGATGTGGCTGAACATCCCTACTCTCCTCGTTGTCAGCTGTCGGACATGACAGCCTCTGTGTTAAGTTTGTGTGAACCCGGCATAACGTACACCAGACAGGTCAGCCATGTCACGCTTCCAGGTAGCCAGGTCATTCGCGTTAAATTTGTTCAGTGCATCATGACCACAGGCTCGGGCCATCACCTGCATCAGTGTGGTCGAGGCCTGCAGGAAATTTTGCAGTCCCGCCGCTGATGCCGCAATATCCAGGCGCTGGCGCAGTTCCTTGCGCTGGATGGCGATACCGGCAGGGCAATTGTTGGTGTTGCAGATTCTTGCGCCCATACAGCCGATGGACTGCATGGCACTGTTGGCCAGCGCAATACCATCGGCGCCCAGCGCCATTGCTTTGACAAAATCCGTGGGCACCCGTAAACCGCCAGTGACTATCAGGGTCACCCGGCCACTGGCATTGTGTTTGTCCAGATAGTGACGTGCGCGCGCCAATGCCGGGATGGTGGGCACACTGATATGATCACGGAACATTTCCGGCGCCGCCCCGGTGCCACCGCCACGGCCGTCCAGAATGATATAGTCAGCGCCAGCGTCCAGAGCAAACTGGATATCGCGCTCAATATGATTGGCGCTGAGTTTGAAACCTATCGGTATGCCACCGGTGATTTCGCGCACCCGCCCGGCGAAGGTTTTAAAATGTGCCACCGTGGACAGGTCCTTGAAGGTCGGTGGCGACACCGCGTCCTGCCCTTCAGGTATACCCCTGACCTTCGATATTTTGCCTTTGTTCTTGTTGCCCGGCAGGTGCCCACCGGTCCCGGTCTTGGCACCCTGGCCGCCCTTGAAGTGGAACGCTTGCACGCGCTGCAGCAGTTCTTCCTGATAACCAAAACCGGCACTGGCCAGTTCGTAGAAATAACGGGAATTCTCTGCCTGTTCTTCCGGCAGCATGCCCCCTTCGCCGGAGCAGATGCCGGTACCGGCCAGTTCCGCGCCTCTGGCCAGAGCAATCTTGGCTTCCTCGGACAAGGCGCCAAAACTCATGTCAGACACAAATAAGGGTATATCCAGCACCAGCGGTTTTTTGGCTTCCGGCCCGATCACCAGCTCGGTTGCCACCGGCACATCTTCCATCAAGGGCTGGGTGGCCATCTGCGCCACCATGATCTGGATATCATCCCAGTGCGGCAACTCATGACGCGGCACGCCCATGGCGGTCATCGGTCCGTGTTTGCCGACCGTTGCCAAACCATCCTTGGCCAACTGATGAATAAAGCTCAGGGTCGGCTCTTCTTTGGTGGACGTGGCGATGATTGCACTATCTTCGGCAGGCTTGCCGACCTGCTCGGCACCAAAACGCTTGTGCGTGCCATCACAGTAGGGCGGACTGCTGGTGTGTTTGCACTGGCACAGATAGGCATCGCCATTGTCTTCTGCAGTGAACTTTTTCGGTGTGATCCCCGTACCTTTGTGAGAACCATCACAAAAGGGCTGATCACTGGAACGTCCACAGGCGCAGAAATAATACGTCTCCCCCTTGGACAGCGATGTCTTGACAGGTTTGTTATCAGCTACGATGGGTTCGCTCATGGCATAAATCTCTGTTTGGGTTGACGATGTCCAGTCTACCGGTCCATGGTAACAGTATGACTATTAAAACGTACGAACCTCTGACCCTAATGGATTTTAGCGATCCGGATTGCATCCTCGACTGGCAGCCCATCAATGACGGCGTGATGGGAGGCCAGTCGCAAAGTGTGCCGCAGATTGTTGACGGCAGCCTGGTGTTCACCGGCACGATTTCACTGGCCAATAACGGGGGGTTTGCGTCCATCCGGGCGCGCCAACAGCATCATGACCTCAGCGGCTATGATAGCGTGCTGCTGCGCGTCAAGGGTGACGGGCGAACATACCAGCTCAGGCTCTACACTGATGCCTGCTACCAGGGCAAACGCATCGCCTACGCCACGCCTTTTCAGACCACAAACGACAGCTGGGTGGAGTTGCGTCTGCATTTCAGCCAGCTGCAGGCAACGTTTCGCGGGCAGAAACTGTCTGGTCCGGCCTTTGACCCCGCCAGCATTGCCGAATTGGGTTTTATGCTGGTCGACAAGCGCGCCGGGGCCTTTCAACTGCAGGTTGCCTGGGTAAAGGCGATTTAGCACACGCTGATGAAAAGCATTGTGTCGCCAGTCAACGAGGAGTACCTTTGGCCATGAGGAGCTGTCGTCCAGGCCTTGTCACTGTTGTCTAAACGGAGGTTGAATCAATGGGTGTTGAAATCAACGGAATATTGGGTCTGCTGTGGCTGATCGTCATCATCTGGGCAGTCATCCAGGTAGCACAAAGCTCTGCCAGTGGCACCAGTAAGCTGCTCTGGATCATCGTACTGCTGTTATTGCCGGTGCTGGGACTGATACTGTGGTTCTTCCTGGGACCAAAATCATCGAAAATGCGTTAGCGCCTGGTCAGGGCGTAAACCAGAATTCAATTTCATCGGTTTCCGCTTCAAATGCTGCAGAGTGCACGGTGTTGGCAGGGACGTGATACCAGTCGCCGACACCAAAACGTTGCTGCTGGCCGTCCATGGTCAGAATCAGCTCGCCTCGCGTGATCACGCCATAGTTATCGGTGTCATGGCTATGCGGCGGAATCTTCGTGCCCGCCGGATACGACGCAAATAACACATCGCTGCCGCTGGCGGCGAGCCTGTAGGCGTCAAACCGGCCATCAAAGACGGGCAATTGCTTTATTCTATCCGGGTATTTTCCTGCCATTATTGCCTCGATATGAATAGCGTTTACGTCTGTAAGCCTCTACTTCAACAAAGGCCGCAAGTCCTCCAGCTTATCAAACAGGTGCCAGATGTAGTTGCTGGTGCCATTGACCCGATGCGGGTGCAGGTCGGCAAGCGCGGGATCTGTGCAGTAGTGTTCAAACGCCTCTCTGGACGCCCACTCCACCAGAATCATCACCGAGCGCGGGCTAATGTCACCGGCAGCACTCTCACGAAACTTGCCAAGAGCGATGACCCGGCCACCATGGGCCTGCACCTCTTTGGCGGAGCGGCGCGAATACGCCATGTACTCTTCTTTGGTGGAAATATCGAATAGGTTCAGTGCATAAACTGGCGCAGACATGACGTCCCTCCTGTCAGTTTGATTAGCGTGATGGCCCTGCCGAAAGTAGCTAAATCCCGTACAGGGCTTTCAGATGCGCCATGAAATGTGGACGGTTTTCAGCTGCGTCGCTGCGAATTTTCTGCACATGGGGTCTTTCTTCCATGCGCGCGCAGTAGGCATCCAGCCCGGGTATCTCCGCCAGCGGATCCTTGCCCAGAAACGCTTTACCAATATTGCGTACGATCGGCAGGTTGAGAATCGCGGCGATATCAGCCAGAGTAAACTGGTCTCCGTAGGCATACTGCTCAAAGCTGGACAGTCGGGGCAGTGCCGAGGCGGCTTTGTCCAGGCTGCTGCCGACTTCCTTGAGTACTGCCGGTTCCGGGGGTGTCCCGGCCAGCAGATTGCGAATCAGCCGGCGGGCGACCAGCTCAAAATAAAGTTCGATAAACTGCGACAGTTCCTGCACCTTGGCAATGGCAAACGGTGATGCCGGCAGTAACGGTGGCGACGGATGTGCCCGCTCAATATATTCCAGAATGGCACGCGACTCGCTGATGAATCCTTCCTCAGTCTCCAGGGCCGGCACCTTGCCCAACGGACTCTTGTCGAGATACTCGGGTTTATACGTTGGCCCTACGCCGGTGTAGGACAGTACCTCCTCGAAAGCGATGCCTTTCTCCAGCATCGCGAGCTTGGGTACGTTGTAATAATTACTGGCGGAAAATCCGTGTAATTTGATCATCTATGCTCCGGTTTCAGCTATTGGAAATAATCTGACAATGCCTGCAAAAATACATATTCATTCAACCCGGCCCGGTTCAGCGGTTTGGGTTGCGCACTCCACATCGCCACCACCAGGTCTTTGTCTGGATCAACAAAAACATACTGGCCAAAGATGCCCTCGGCTGCGTAACTTCTGCCATGCATGGGCCAGAGCATATAACCATAAGGCACTGTTTCGCCACCCACGATCTTGCGGGTACTGGCTGCCTCAACCCAACCCTCCGGCAAAACCCGTTCACCGTCAATGACGCCATCATCAAGCAGAAACAGACCAAACCGGGCGTAGTCCCGCAGGGTTGCCGACAGACCGCTGCCACCCACCTCCAGGCCACCAGGCGACTGCAACCACCAGTTGGCATCGGCTTGCATTCCCATCTTTGTCCAGATCTTCTCCGACAGGTACTCGGCCACCGGTTTGCCCGTGGCGGCCTGCACCAGGGCACCCGCCAGCTGGGTTTCCCCGGTGCTGTAGTTCCACACGGTACCCGGCTCGGCAGCCCGTGGCAGGGAAGCCATCAGATCCAGGACGGCGCCGGGCTGTTGACTGATTTGTGCCTCCAGCATGCGCCGCCGGTCTGATGTCGGATCGGTATAGGTCTCGTTCCAGGCAACTCCGGAGCTCATCTGCAGCAGATGCCTGACCGTGACGCCATCGTAGGCAGTCCCGTTGAAACGGGGCAGATAGTCAACGATGGGGTCGTCGATGGATACAATATAACCATCCTGGATGGCGGCACCAATCAGCGTGGCCGTCATCGACTTGACCACGGACATGGACATCCACCGGGTGTGTTCATCATTGCCCAGCAGGTATTTTTCAAACAGGATTTGGCCGTCACGGATGATCACCATGCCACTGACCCGGTTCATGGCCAGCACGTCGTAAAGATCGTAGGTCTGACCATCGACGGTATAGGAAAAATCGGTCAGCGGCTGGTCACTGTAGGGCAAGGCACTGACCGCGTTGCCTCGGGCGACCGTGCGCGTGGGGAACAGCCGGTCAATGTTGCGGAAGGTGTTAACCTGGATGTCCGGATACAGTTTGCCATCATAGACCTGACGCACCGTGCCGATAGCTTCCTGCGCGTGGCGATAGGGTAGCTCGGCAGCGCTGGCATGGCTGATGAAGGCGGCCAGCATCACCAGGGTGCAGGCTGTCATGGCTCTGGGATTGATCATGTGACCCTACTCCTCATACGTGTAGCCAACAAATTGTTCAATAGCCGCCGGATCCAGTGAACGATACAGGGCATTGGCAGCGTGGTTATCAACTTCAGTGCCGAGCCAGGTCACGTCACAGCCGGCGGCTCTGGCAATCTCAAAGAACGCTTGCATCAGCGCTTTACCGGCACCCCTACAGCGTTGATCCACGCAGACATCAACCTCGTCAACATAAAGCCACCACTCATTGTCATAGGGCTTGGGCTGCAGCCTGCCCGACGCCATGCCCAGAAACCGCCGCTCACCATCGACAACATCATGGCATGCCAGAAACACGGTATGTTGATGACCCAGATAGGACTGCAAGGCGCTGACGCTATAGTCCGTCATATCATTGGCATCATCCCAGCGAGCGGCATTGATGTCGCTTACCAGCCCCTCCAGGTCGTCTGTTGCCGATATCGCGCTGACGGTAATCACGACTGTCCTCGCAGGATTTTTCCCATTGCCTTGCCATTGGCAGGCACATCAATCAGCTTGTCCAGAAAGTGACTATTGCGCACAAGCCCTGCAGCATTGCTCGCTCCGGATTTATTTATAGTATAACGTTGCCATGCACAGTACCACAGCACGAGTGGTAGCCGACAAACCAAGGACTCAGACAGAGAGCCGGGAACGACGCATTTATTATGGCCAAATCACCACCTGTGATATCCACCGACCAGCTGCAATTTTATATCAGTCGTATCAAAGAACGATTATGGGTCCGGCCGTTGGCGCTGTGTGTGCTGTCAATTGGCGCCTCCTTTTTAGCCAGACTGGCCGATGACCACGGCCTGGAAGCCTACCTGCCCCAGATCAATCCGGACTCTGTCGAAGCGCTGTTGAGCATTATGGCCTCCAGCATGCTGGTGATCGCCACGTTTGCAGTCGGGTCGATGGTCGCGGCCTACGCGTCTGCGTCAACCGCCGCGACACCGCGCTCCATCCCGTTGGTGATTGCCGATGATGTGACCCAGAACGCCTTATCAGCGTTTATCGGTGCCTTCATTTTCAGTCTGGTGGCATTGATATCCGTTCAGAACGAACTGTTTCAATCAGCGGGCCTGCTTGCCATCTTTGCACTGACACTGCTGGTATTTGCCATCGTCATTGTCACCTTCGTGCGCTGGGTGGATCGAATTGCCCGGCTGGGCCGGGTGGGCAACACCATTGGCCAGGTGGAAGGCGCAACAGCCGATGCCATGGATCGCAGACGTCATGCACCAACCCTGTGCGCCATGCCGATGTCCGCAGAGAATGCCGAAGAACAGGGCATGGCAGTGTATTCGTCGACCGTGGGCTATATCCAGAACATTGATGTGGAAGCACTGCAAAGCTGCGCGGAAGAATACGCCTGCCATGTGCAGCTTGCCGCATTACCCGGCACGTTTGTCACCACGACGCGGCCACTGCTGGTGGTATCCGGCTGTCAGACTTTTGACCAGGACAGTTTCACATGTGCATTCGAAATCGGTGCCAACCGTACCTTCGAAAACGACCCGCGCTTCGGGCTGCTGGCGTTATCCGAGATAGCCGACAAGGCGCTGTCCCCTGGCGTCAATGACCCGGGCACGGCGATCGATGTTATCGGTACCATGGTGCGGCTGTTCACGCGCTGGCAGACGCCGGTCGACGATGACCAGCGATCGCAGATTAGCTGCGATCGGGTTCAGGTCCCTGAGCTGGACATCGACGACATGTTTGATGATGCCTTCACGGCTATCGCGCGGGACGGGGCTGGCATTATTGAAGTATCGATCAGATTGCAGAAAGCACTGGCTGCGCTGGCGGAATGCGATGCGCCGGAGCTGGCGGCGGCTGCCAAAAAACAATCGCGCAAAGCTCTGGCGCGCTGCGAGCTTGCCATGTCGTATCAGGATGATATCGACGCGGTACGCAAAGTAGCAGCATTCTCGGCCGTTGACTAAGCACTGAATGGCTCGCGCTGACATTTCCAGCAGATATCAAAGCTGCCTTCGTTCTCTTCGTGACAGTGACCGCACTGCCAAGGCGCTTTGGCAACCGGGTTGTCTATTTCGGCATCAATCACAGAGACTGCCTTGTCATAATCCTGGTCATTGATAATCCACAACTCATGGAAAATATTATTGATACCGTGCCGGGCGCCGGCCGAGATGGTGTGCTCATTCTTGACGACTGACTCAATGTCATTCAGCGCCAGAACATTCTTCACCGAATGCAACACCACAATGTTTTCGTGCGTGTAAATATGCTTCACGATATTTCTCCCTGTGCCATGGTCGACGTCAACACCAATCCCAGTTCCTGCTGTTTCCGTTTGCTCAGCCCCTGTGCCACCAGACGGTGGGATTCAGACAGATAGTATCGCAACTCTTCGTCCCGCTCACCAGCGGTATTGGTTTGCTGAATCCACTTCATGCCACGACTGGCAAAATACGGCGCCGGGCGGTAACCCTCATGTTCACTGAGAAAGTCGAAATTGAGATTCGATGTCTTGAACGTAAACGCCGGCCCGTGATTTCTGGCCCAGCCGCCAACAGCAAACACTTTGCCGCCCACCTTCCAGACATGGGAGCCGCCCCACTGGACAACATGGGTTGTGGCCGGCAACGACCGACAGAATTGATTAAATTCGTCGTAAGTCAAATCTACTCCCTGATAACCGATGCTAAGCTTCTACTGGCATAATCAATTAATCCGGATTTGAATTCAACTAGAAGGAGATACTGACAAATTCTTCATATTTTCCGGGAATCAAGCGTCGCGCACAGTCAAATTCCCGACTGGCAGCGGCAATCAGCTGTTTTTTGCGTTAGGATACAAAAATTGCAGCCATGGCATACGCAGTGATTGCGAAGGAGATGATGCATGCAGGCATTCCTGAGCACGTGGCAGGAAGCCGCCACAACCAGCCTGGGATTTTTCTGGATGGCGCTTTGGGCGTTCATTCTGGGCTACATCATCAGCAGCCTGATCCAGGTGCTGGTGACCCGCGAGCGCATGCAAAAAGCCATGGGCAAGGATGGTCCCAAGAGCATTGCGCTGGGCACCTTTTTTGGCTTTCTGTCCAGCTCCTGCAGTTTCTCCGCGCTTTCCACCACCAGAGCCCTGTTCCACAAGGGTGCCGGGCTGGCGCCATCATTGGCGTTCATGCTGGCGTCAACCAACCTGGTGATTGAACTGGGTATGGTCATTGCGATCTTCCTGGGCTGGCAATTTGTCGTCGGCGAATATGTCGGTGGCATCCTGCTGATCCTGGTGACCTGGCTGCTGGTGCGTATTACCCGCCCCCGCCGGCTGGAAGCCATGGCCCGCAAAAAAATGAATCAGGGACACGCACACGATGACAGCAGCGCGTCGGTCAGCTGGCGCGAGAAACTCACCAGTCGCGCATACTGGCAGGATATCGGCACGACCTATGTCATGGAGTGGCAGATGGTGTGGAAAGATGTGCTGATCGGCTTTACCGTTGCCGGCATCATCTCCGCCGCTGTACCACAGAGTTTTTTCCAGGCGTTATTCCTTGGCTCAGGGGGCGACAACGCCGCCAACCCCGGTTTCTGGCTCACCCTGCAGCAGGCCCTGATTGCGCCGCTGGCAGCATTTTTTACCTTCATTGGCTCCATGGGCAATATTCCGCTGGCGGCCGTGCTGTTTGGACAGGGGGTGACCTTTGCCGGCGTCATGGCGTTTATTTTCTCCGATCTGGTCGTGCTGCCGGTGCTGCGCATCAATGCGTCCTATTACGGCTGGAAAATGGCGCTGTATATTCTTGCCATCATGCTGGTCGGCATTGTATCGGTGGCACTGATGATGCACTACGGCCTGGCTGCGCTGGGCATGCTGCCCGAATTCGCCAGCGGCCGCGACCCCGGCGAGCGCGAGTTTTTCCAGATCAATTATCAACTGGTACTGAACATTGCCTTTCTGCTGGCTACCGCAGTCTTGTTATGGCTTTATCGCCAGGGACAGCAGGCGGACAGCGGGCACCACCATCATCACGACCATGGCGGCGCGTCTTTGACGGACAAGGTGTTGCGCATATTGTCAGCCCTGGCCGGACTCTGGCTGATCGGCGGCGCTGTGCTGGTGCTGTTCTGACCCGTCCGATCCAGAAACGTTAATTCGCCCTGAAAAAAGGAGTACTTATGACATTTGCATTGTCCGACATGAAACTACTCAGTCACGACCTGGCACAAGGAGAGCCTATTGATGACAGGCACAGCTTTGATGGTGGCAACGTGTCACCAGACCTGCGCTGGACCAATATCCCCGAGGGCACAAAATCTCTGGCGGTTTTTTGTCACGACCCCGATGCCCCGCTGATTTCGTCAACGGGCAACTACGGCTTTGTACACTGGCTGATCTATAATATTCCACCCGACGCCACTCACTTGCCACAAGGCTGCAAGGAATACACACAGGGCGTTAACAATTTTGACAGCGCCGGATACGGTGGTCCCAAACCGCCCCCCGGCCACGGCAGGCACCACTATTTCTTCTGGGTGCTTGCCCTGGAGCTGGAACCGGTGCTGGCCGATGGCCTGGAACTGGCGAAATTCCTGGAGAAAGTGGAACCCCATGTGCTGGGCATGAACCGGCTGATGTCGCACTACGAGGCCTGAGACGGCACCGGCAGAATCAAAGCATTCGCTGAAAGATGCCATCCCTGCGCAGCAGGTGCCGGACAGCCGCGCCGATATGGCCGACCACCAGCACACCCAGTGTGATAGCTAGCGTGCCATGTATCACAAACAGACGCTCAGCCAGTTCGCCGTTCTCTGGCACCAATGGCATGGCTGGCAGGTCGTAGCCACCCAGCGTCACCAGCGCCGGGTAGGCGGTCACGCCGGCCCAGCCAAACAATGGTGTCAACACCAGCAACAGATAGAGCAAATGGTGCAGGCTTGTGGCGGCCAGTTTCAGCGCGCGCGGCAGGGCATCCGGATACGCTGGTGTGCCGGTGCGGATTTTCATGCCGATACGCACAACCATCAGTAGCAAGACAGTGAAGCCAATGGCTTTGTGTGTGCTGTACAGAACATTGGTCAGCGCACCCCAGACATTCGCCTCACCGCGCGCCGTCATCCACAGCCCGACGGGGATCAGCGTCAGCACCATGGCCGCGATCAGCCAATGTACTATCCGCCAGCCTACAGGATATTTTTGCACTTCAAGCCTCGATCGCCATTATCTCGGCGCTGTGTGACATCACCACGGCTACTTTCCAGGCGTCGCCGGCTGATACCAGTGTATAGGTCGCGCCCAGGGTCTCGATCACCTCGCCAGCGCCGTCAAGTCGGGTCCAGACCGTACTGGCCATGGCACTGGTGTCGCTAAACAGTTTTATCCGGCAATCGTCCAGCCGGGTATGACTGAAACCACGCTGTCGCAGGCTGTCAAACACCGGCAGCATCATGCTGCGGGTGTCTTCATAGGACGATGATGAAAACACCACGCCCCTGGATATCACCGTGCGCGGCACACAAAAGTGCGCCAGCCAGGCATCAAAGTCCAGATCAGAGAATGCCCTGCCGATGGCATGCATCAGTTGCCTTATTTCGTCGTGTTTCTGTATATTCATGCCTGCCCTTTGCCGGAATCGTGGTCCCAGTCACGATACCCCTCCTTTACACGCGTGATCAAGCCAGGAAGGCCACTGTGGATATTAAACTTAACCCGAGCTTCGACGCCGCCCTGGTCAGACAGAAGTACCAGTTCGACAACCGTGTCAGGGTACATTCATTTCTCGACGACAATGACGCCAACCTGCTGCTGCAGACCCTGGCGCGCGAGACCGTGTTCGCCAGCGCTTTTAATGTCGATGGCGCCAATGGGTCATTGACGGACGACGAGATGCGCAAATTGACACCGGCGCAGGTGGACGATCTGCAGAAGAAGATCTATCAGCACGCCAGCGAAGGTGCCGGCTTTCTCTACGGTCGACACGACATTACCGGACGTGATGCCGCTCCCGGCCCCAGGGCTTTGCGCGAGTTCGCTGATATCCTGAACAGCAAGCCCATGATCGAGGCGGTACGGCAGATCTCCGGCCATGACGATATCGGCTATGCCTCGGCCCAGGCCACGCGCTACCTGCCCGGCAACTTCCTGACCCGCCACACGGACTACCACCCGGATGAAGGCAGACGCGTGGCTTACGTCATGAACCTGTCGCCGGAATGGCACCCGGACTGGGGCGGCATGCTGCAGTTCTATGAGCAGGAAGGCGCGCCGCGAGATGCCTGGTCGCCACAGTTCAACACGCTGACGCTGTTTGATGTCGCGCATGTGCACGCCGTTACCTTTGTGGCGCCCTACGCCAAAGTGCCACGCTTTGCCATTACCGGCTGGTTCCGGACCAAAGCGCTGTAGCCCCGGGGATAGCCAGCTATACTGATGCCGAGCCTTTCATGGCAGTCTCGACCCCAGGTTCTCCTGTCCCGTGATGAACACCAGGTTTTCGGTTATCCTAGGAGGCATTCGGAGGATAGTCTATGAGAATCAAACAAACACACACCAGTCCCGCTCGCCCAACCCTGGCGGCGGCCCTGCTGTCGGTCGTCCTGATCTGCCTGAGCTGGACCGCGAATGCCGCAGAAACCCGCTACCGGGTAGACCTGTCCGAGCGGGCCATGCAACAGGTGACCATCGAAGCACGATTCAGCGAGGTAACGGGTGACACGCTGGATTTCCACCTGCCTATCTGGCGCTCCGGCCTGTACCTGGTGCTGGACTTCGTGGGGACTGTTTCCGGGCTTGAGGTCGTCGATGAAAATGGCGACGCACTGGCTTTCGAGCAGACCGCCAAGTCTTCCTGGCAGGTCAGCCGACCTGATTCAGGCACCGGGGATGTTGTGGTTCGCTACCGGGTTTATGCCAACAGCCTGAACGACCGCACGCGTCACGTTGACGCCGATCATGCGTTTCTGAATCCGGCGGCGGTGTTTATGTATGCCGATCAGTTGCGCGACCAGCCCATCGAATTGACCCTTGATCTGCCAGAAGGCTGGCAGGCGGCCAGCGGTATGGAACAACCGGATCCGGGCCGCTTTGTCGCGCCCCACTATGACCGCCTGGTGGATTCACCGATTGAGGCGGGGACTTTTGATCTGGTTTCCTTTGAAGCGGCGGGCATGACTGTCGATTTCATGATCCACGGCATCTGGGATGGTGATGAAGAGCGACTCGCCAACGACATGGGCGCACTGGTCGAAGCCACCGCCGCGGTGTTTGGCGCCGCCGACCGCGGCCTGCCAACAGACTACTACCTGTTCATGCTGCACAGCGGCGACGGCCTGGGCGGGGGCACGGAATACTACAACAGCACGCTGGTGCATACCGACCCTCGCGCATTCTGGGACGACGAACGCTGGCAGGGCTTTCTGGGACTCATGGCGCATGAGTTTTTCCACACCTGGAACGTCAAGCGCTTCCGGCCGGCATCGATCGACCGCTATGACTACCAGAATATCAATTACACCGAACTGCTGTGGGTCGCCGAGGGCCTGACCAGTTATTACGATCAATTGTTGCCAGTGCGTGCCGGCCTGGTGCCCGTGGACGATTACCGGGACCAGCTGGCCGATGCCATCAGCAGCGTGGTGGATGCACCCGGCTACAGCCAGGACACACTGGCACGCGCCAGCCTGGAAGCCTGGACCAAGGGTTTTCACCGCGGCGCCGACCGGGCGCCGGACAAACCCAACCGCACCGTGTCTTTCTACAGTCAGGGTGGGCTGCTGGGCCTGGTGCTGGACCTGGAAATCCGCCGCGCCAGTGACGGCCTTCGTAGCCTGGATACCGTCATGACCTCACTGTACGACGATTTCCCGCTGGGCGGCGGCGGCTTTACCTATGCCGATTTCCGTGAGCGCCTGGCCGCGGCCGGCGGTGACGCGCTGGCCGAACAACTGGACGGCTGGGTATACGACACCCAGCCCCTGCCACTGGCCGACGCACTGCAATCGATAGGCTGGTTGCTGGACCGTGAGGACACCAGCGACGACCCGGTGCAGGTGTCACTGGATGCTTCACTGCGCGGCAACCCCCCGGTGGTGTTTTCACCCCGGCTGGATGGCGCCGCCTGGAACGCCGGCATCAATGCCGGCGATGAGCTGCTGGCCCTGGACGGGGTCCGCATTGGCAGCAACCTGGATGCTCTGCTCAGACGCTACAACCCCGGCGATGAAGTGGCGTTCTCACTGTTCCGCGATGGCCGACTGAAAACCGTACCAGTGACGCTGAATCCGGTGCGCGGTGATTTCGAGCTTGAGATGGATGAGGAAGCCACTGAGCAAATGCGCCGTATACGCACCGACTGGCTTGGTGGCGTACAAGAAGACGACGAAGCGTGAGGTGATCAGGCAGCCCGTGTTACCGGCTGGTTTGAAGCGATAGCGGACAACCAGCCCCGGTACTTGCGCATTGACGCGCAAGGTTTTCAAGCTCTGCAGCTGTTAAAGCTGCGCTATTGCCCACTGCAACGCCATCCAGGGTGATGCCCCCGACCGAGACCCGATGAAGTGCCAGGACTTCGTTCTGGAAAAATCCAAACATGCGTTTAACCTGGTGATACTTCCCCTCGGTCAATGTCAGTCTGGCCTGGTAATCAGAAAGTATCTCCAGCTGCGCCGGGTGCGTTGTAATGTTCTCATAGGCAAAGTAGATGCCCTCAAGGAAGACCGCAATGTAATCCTCTGTTAACGGCTTGGACAATGTCACTTCGTACGTCTTTGCCAGCCCAGTCCCGGGCAAACTGATCCTGCGCGACCAATTGCCATCGTTGGTGAGTAGCACAAGTCCGGTGGTATTGAAGTCCAGGCGACCGACAATATGCAGATCATCTTTCTGCGGATGCTCGATCATATCCAGAACGGTTGAGTGTTTATGATCTTTGGTGGCGCTCACTACACCCATCGGTTTGTTCAGCTTGATATAGACAGGCGTATTATTCTGCAGGCAGGTCCCGTCCAGTACGACGTGCGTGAACTCTGCCACTGTCTGTTGAATTGACCTGGCCAGACAGCCATCCAGATAAATGCGTTGTTGAGCAAGCAGGTAGCGCGCATCTGATATCGAAAAAGCACTATTCTGGCTAATAAACCGATCAAGTCGGACTGTCTTGTATCTCATCAGAACCCGGTTGGTCTCTTAATACACAAGTTGTAAACCAACTTATTGCCGGCGCAGCAATCGGACAATACGGTTGTAAACAACATTGGCTACCAGCTCCGCGTTTCCGCTGCTACTGGTTGAATTTACAAACTGAACAACGACTGCATCAATATCCTCGTGATAGCGCGCGATACTCTGGTATCCCGGCAGCCAACCGGTATGGTTGTAGTCGTAAAGGGAAGAATATAGCGTTTGCTCATCACTATTCAGCAGCGAACCGTTAGTCAATGCCCTCAGGAATGCGCCCACGTCCTGCGCTGTCGCGACCATGGATCCACCTGGCGTAGTATAGTCGATATCCCGCAGGTCATCCTCATAGGGATGGTAGTAACCACTCACCACATCGTCGATATTGGTCTGGCCAAGTAATCCGAATGTATGCGTAAGGCCCAGTGGCGCCAGGATTTCATGATGGATATATCGCTGGTGGTCATACCCCAGGGTCTCGTCGAGAATACGCCCAATCAACAGGTAATTGGTATTGGAGTAACCATAGTCAGCGTCAGGTTCAAAATTAGCAGGTTTATCCAGTACCAGCTCCAATCTCGCGGCGTCGCCGGTCGAGGATGAGAACCAATCGAACCCCTCTTGATCAGTGAAATTGGCAATACCACTGCGATGCCCGATTAACATTCTCAGGGAAATCCGATCTGCATTTGCCAGTCTTCCTGCCAGTTCGGGCAGGTAATCGGCAAGCGATCCGTCAAGCGACAAATCCTGGCTATTCACCAATTTGGCGGCAGCCACTGCAATATATAATTTGCTGATACTGGCAATCTTGAACAGCGCATCCGGATCGGCTGGCTGTTGAGCCGCTCTGTTCTTCCAGCCTGCAGAGTAGTGGACGGGCGCCGTTCCCGCCTGGTCGACATAAACGATGATGCCATCCAGGCCATGATCAACAGCGTTGTCGACCTGCTGTTCCACCGTATCGGGCAATGGCGCTATCCACGCCAATATGCCATTCCAGGGTGGAAACACCACGATACAGAATAGCGCCACCACAGGCATGACCACTCTCAGTATTGTTACTGTGCGATTTCGGGTTTTCATGGCCGAATTTCCTGCGATTGTAATGCGCCAACATCCCTTTCCATCACTAAAACCTTTGTGCCTTTGTTGTCAATCTGCTCAAGCGGCCGCCATCCAAGCCGGGCATAAACGCCGCCATCAAGTCTCTCGGTCTGCAAGTAGAGCTTGTTGATACCAAGCTCAGTGGAGAGCGCTATCAACTGCTGGATGAGCCGTTCCCCAACTGCAGCGCCTCGATGCTTTGGCTCAACAAACAAACCACCTAACCAATGCTCCTTTTCTGGATAGATATCCATCTCTCTGTACTTCAGTTCCACCACACCAATAACGTCACCTTGATCTACCGCCAGCAATATCAGGGGAACTTTGTCTGTATTCATGCTTTGCCGTAGCCTGTTGGAAATGCTCAACACCGAGTGTTTCGGATTCCACCTTCCCCACTGTTCGTAGTACCACTGTGAAATGATTTCCAGTGCTTCAGGTCTATCGGCCAAAAATTCAAACTTCATGTCTACACAACTCTGGATTGACGTATAACGCCGAGCACACCGGCGTACGCCAGCGTCCCAGTGACGCGATATGTTAATTGTTCACTCAAGTTTAGAGCCGTCGCCTGGCTTCAGCAATGACTGTCTCCACCCGCTTCTGAAGCGTCCTGTTCCGCAGCGCACAAAGATATAACGTCTCGCTGACCGGGTTAGCCAGTCTGTGTGCTTTAATCTGCTCAGGCCTTTGGAAGGCTTCCACAGCATGTGCCGGTAGAATGGTAAAACCCAATCCCCTGCTGACGGGCTCCAGAATCAAGCCAATCTGATTTGAGAAGCCCTTCCTGATAAACAGGTTACTGTGCTGGAACTCAGGGTAATTGGCACTAAGAAGCAGGCTGGGATGATGACTTCCATCGGGATGGTCGATGAAACCTGGTGCCATCACGTGCATCCAGCGATACAAGGTGGCGCGTTGCTGCCGTTGTTGTTGGCAGTCAATTAGTGCGTTGACTGAGCTTTTGGCATCAAATACCAAAGTACAAAAGCGACCAAAAACAACGCAGGAATATCACCTAACATATTTGCGTGCTCAACTTCATCGACGATGGCTTGAGCCAGCATGATTCCTGCGTGAACAATGCTGGACCATATGGTAAACCATATAAGACTGCTGTTCGCCATTGGGTCTTTCGCAGCACGAACTAAAAATACTCCCAGTGTTATATAAATGCCCATAATCATCTGTTCGTATTCTGGTTGGGCCGGTGACCAGCTCCAACCAGACGGCCAGATCACCATCATCATTGCCGGAACTCCGACAATAAATATGCCACCAAATAAATAAAGTGCCACTCTTAAATACTCAAGCCTTTTGTCATCCTGCATGGTAGTTCTCCATACTTATTATTGTCTGTCAAAGGCCCGAATAACGGGCAAGTATATGCGGGCTGGAGTACCAACCGAAAGGCACCGAGCCGACGCGTTCTTGTGCCTGCTAACATGTGAACTATTTTATGCGCTTGTTTGCTCTATATTTTGCCCGTTCCTCGCAACGTAAGCGATCGTTCCAGAGTATACATCCATAAGTATGTGAGCAATCATAGCAACCAATATACTCTCAAAATACAAATATACAATGCATAGCACAGCGCCAACGAAGGCAGTTCTAATAACATACTTCCAGCCAAGATAGAGATGCCAAAGACCAAAAACAAAACTACTGATGAAAACGGCAGCTATCCAACTCGCTTGTTGTTCAATGAAGCTGTACAAGTACCAGCGAAAAACAAGCTCCTCACATACTCCGGCACTAACCGATACCAGTAATGTAAATAACAAAACCTCTTTTCGGGACTCGGGCAACATCCCGGCGAGCGATTCACCTCCTTCTTCGAAAGTCTTTCTAATCTGCAGCCTGACTTTGTCGTCTCTTTTGATAGAAGAGACGACAAATTTAATATAGGCAACAAAGGTGGCAAATATAAAAATTGCCAAATAACCTTTCCAGTGAGCAGATGGCAGGAATTGGGGAGGTGCAATGCTTAGCGCCCCCGTAAAAAAGCAATAAGCCAAGAAACCCGCTACCAGCCACAACATGACTGCGGTTTTTATATATTCAGCACTCTTTTCCCTGAACTTATACTTTTCCAGAACTAAATCGACTATTGGGAATAGCAGCAATATGGACAGTAATGCAATCTCCAGCGTTTGCATGAAAATCATCCTTGTAGAGAGCTAGCGCCCGGCGCAATCGCCCTATTGACGCCGCGAAGCGGCGAAAAATCGGTCACAGCTATGTGCCAATTATTGCTCCGGATTTGAGCACAAGAACGAACGGAACCCACCATAAGCCATCCGTTTTGCGTCAAACCCTACATCCACAGCAGCCATCAACTCCGCCATTCCAGGATCGACGGCCACTTTTTCATTCACCAGGTCGCGTGCTTCTCGCGACGTGAAAATGACCCAACCGAACAATATCGCTTCATTCTCCGTGGCACTGACTACTCCAGTAAACGAGCGCGTTCCTTCCAAATGCAGGTCATCGCCAATGAATTCGCAGTAGTCGAGCGCGCCATGCTTTTTCCAGATCTCTGCAACTTCTGCAACCAGGTTTTTGTAATCGTCTAGCCGGTCACGGGGAATAGGGTGGACAAAACCGTCTATGTAATGAGACATACTTGCTCCATTTTTCGTAGATATTATTCATTGGCACGATAGCTGTGCACATAACACCCTACATCATCGGCAGCCGGAGCGCAGCGTAGGCTGCCCGGCGCCGAAGTTTGCAGCCTTGCTAGTTGCCACCATAATCACGAACCATTCGGTAGTTCTTAAGCTGCTGACCTTTCAATTGTATAAGCTGCTCTTTTTCTACTTTGAACCCCATTGCCTCGAAGAATGGCTTGGCGGTAATGCTCACATTGGAATACATACTTAGAACACCCTTCTTTCGCGCTTCGTTTTCAAGGACGCCAAATAATATTTTTCCCACACCTTTGCCTTGAAATTCGTGGTGGCAAAAAAAGTGATCGATGTACCCATCTGACTGGACATCCGCATAGCCGATAATTTTACCGTTATGGATCGCGACGAACGGACTAATTTCTCTGTATTTTTTAATTGCAATATTTATATCAAAGTCGTCGGGTGCCCACGCCGCTACTTGTTCTTTAGTGTAGTCCTGGATATTTACAATATGGATGGTGTTGTAAAACAACTTCCATATTTCTTGCTCATCACCTTTTCTAAATTTCCGGACTATCATTTCGCCATTCTCTTTGTACAACTAAAGCTTCTCCGATGACTGGATGCCCCTAGAGCTGCCAGAGCCCATGGTTATTGCCACCCTGAAGATAGATTGCGAAAGTTCCGAAGCCGGGTATCTCAAGGGGTGGATGAGCGATCTGACCTCCAGCATCGACGATCTGCTTAACTGCGGCCTCGATGTCATCAACCAGCCAATAGGGACGTATCACCGGATCTTCATCACTGCGCAAAGGCGCACGGATGCCAACCAGACTGCCATCATTGAGTCTGGCGAGTCGAGCATTGCCAAGTCGTTCTTCTCCGGCACTGAATTGAGCTCCTATCGCTTTAGCGTAGGAGGTACATACAGAATCGACATCATTCGTTACGATCTCCAGGTATTGAATCTTCAAAACTGCATCCCTCCTATCCCCGGGTGAAATGGATGTGTTTTTCATAGCTCCATTCCTGCCGCATCGATAAACTCCAGCCATTTTTTTGAGACCTTCTCCCCGGTCTCACCGGAAAGATTTGACCAGCCATGGATTCGACTTTCTACTTTCACAATATGAGCTATTGCGTCAGTGCTTTGATGCATATGTAAAAGTGCATACATTTCGGCAGCTGCGGCCAGATGCTTAGTGATTTTCGGCCGCTCATTTGCCTCATTTGTACGCTCTAAAGCATCTCTCAACGCGAATGTGTAGCCTGTAAGTTTATCTAGGATATCTTCCATAATTAGTTTGCATTTGCTCTGGCCGAACCCAGTAGCAGTGCTTTGACATCGCCGTTTACCTGGAAACTAACTACCAGTAGATAAGCGCTGAGAAAAAATGCACCACCGAAGAAACCGCATAATCCGATAACCAAACCACCTGGGGAGAACTGATGGCGCCAGGAAAGCCAGAGCGCTGACAGGGCCAAAAAACACATGAAATCCAGATTGAACTGGCCGGGCCATCCCATTTCCGCCATATCTCCAAAGAAAACAGGCAGCAATCCCATGCCATGATTAAAAACGACAACCCCTGTGTACACAGCGATAGCAACAAAAATTGTTACGAGGAATAGCCGGAATGCTGTCATATATTTCTCCTTTGACTCCTGACGCCAAGCTAACGGGTAGCGACCGACGGGAGCATGTTTAGCGCCTTTTTATATGCTTTGACCAAAAAGCTACCTAAGAGCCTTTGCTGGAATTTTTGAATTCCCTGATCTGTACATGATTACCTTCTGCGTCTGCGATGTTAGCCACTTTAAATATTGGATTTTCCCATTCTCCGTCGAATGCCTTGCCGCCCAAACTAACCGCTTCTTTTCTCGCGGCTTCCATGTTTTGAACGGACAAAAACAGTTTAATTGGGCTAAAAGAATCTTTAGGTATATCGAACGGTGGGACATGAATAATGAGATTGAAGCCATCTTTATCTAAGCTGATAAAGTCCCTGGTTTCTCTGGCAACACGCATACTGAATAACTGTTCATAGAATTCTGCCAAGTGGCGCAAGTTGCTTGAGTAGACAAGTACGCCGTTTTGAGCTGGGACTGACACTTTTACATCCTTACCTTGATCTTCATTGGAAAATAGTGTCGCAAAAAAAACCGTTGCATACACCAATGTCTTAAAATCTTTATACAAATTATTGCCTGGCACATCACGCTAAGTTAACCGTCAGCGGAGGGAATCGCAACTTGAGGTGCGATGAGACCATAAAACATTGTGGCTGTCAGGATGCCAGACACCAGCATCACCCACTTAAAGGTACGTTTGACGAATTCCATAATTTCCTTATGTGCTTATAGCTGTTAAAGAGATCCCGAAAAACATTGTAATGAAGACAAGTTGGACAGACCGCATAGAGAATTCCTTACAGTTTGAAGTAAGTGCGCTATCAAGCCTTCGGCCTCGCCACTACGATGCTGAGCGGAGAAGGCGTAGGGACGATCTGCTCAAGGTCAAAACCAGCCTGATCAAGTAAATCACGAAACTCGGCGGCAGTCCGCTCTTTCCCGGTAGCCATCATCATCATATTCAGATCCATCCACTTGCCCATGTCGAACTCGGGTGTTTCCGGGATTACTGACTCCACCAACATAAGCCGTGCATTTGGACTGGCGACCTTTTTTACGTTGGCCAGAATGGCAATGGACTCCTCGTCCGACCAGTCGTGAAGGAGCCAGCGCATCACATAGGCATCAGCTCGGACGGGAACGTCCTTGAAGAAGTCTCCGCCGACGCGCTCGATCTGGCCGTGTTCCGGCGCCTCTGCAACGACATTGGGTTGATCGAAGAGTATGCCTCGGCAGGAAGGATGCGCTTCGAGGATGCTCGTCAATTGAGAACCAATTCCGCCTCCGATATCGGCGATCACAGGGTATTGGCTCCAATCAAGAGCCACCGCAACGGCCGGACTGATCGAGCTGCTCAGGTCGCGCATCGCTTCATTGAAGGTGGAGTAGGTCTCTGGGTTCGATTGCATGTGCTGCCACGCGTTCTCGCCTGTCACTTGATCAAAGCCGGGACGCCCATTCTTCAGTGACAGCATCAATCCTCGCCACCCCTCGAATACCGGAGCGCCCGAGCAGAGCGTAAAACGAATCCAGGCCCAATTGGAGCCTGGTAGATTTCGCCTGAGGCAATCGCTCGCGGGCGTGTTGGCAAATACGCCGGGCGCTGTCTGCGTAAAGATCCCGGTGCTCTCCAGCGCCCGCAGCATCCGATACAGACTCGGTGCGTGGGTCTTTGTACGCTCCGCAAGAATGTCAGCGTGCAAGGGACCATCGGCCAGCATATCGGCGAGCTCAAGCTGCGCGGCGGCACCGACGCAGCAGCTCTGCCAATGGTTGTTAACGATACCTAAAATCTGTTCTTGTGGAGTCGCTGCGCTCATTGTGGATACCTTCTATTATTGGTTTTCAAGAATCCCTGGCAGGAGTTATCGGGCCGAACTGCTTGCGATGGTCATGAGACATTTACCACATTACCTTCTATTTTAACTTTCACAAACCAGCGTGTAGTGCTCGACGGATGGAAAGGGATCATAAAAATGGTGGAGCAGCGCACGCCACTCCTGATACTGCTCCGAGCCACGGAAGCCAACCGTGTGGTGTTCCAGGGTGTCCCAGTGAACCAATAGGATGTAGCGGTTGGTGTCTTCCAGGCAACGCTGCAGTTGATGGGATTGATACCCCTCCATACTGGCAATGATTATTTGAGCAGCTTTGAATGCGGCCTCAAATTCCGTCGTCTGACCTGGCTTAACGTCCAGTATCGCTACTTCGAGTACCACTGAATTCTCCTGTGCCTTATAACGCTGCGTTCATCGGCTTGTCCGTTGCAACACATTGTTAAAATCGTTAGGCGATATCAAAGGTTAATATCACCACTAATTACGCCAACGACCTGGCCTCCAACCCAGATTTCACCTGACGTTTGCCGCAATTGAACACGACCTGCTCGTTGAAGAATTGTGCCTTGGGCGGCGGTATACGGAGATCGAACGCAGCCTTCCTTGATAAGCCATTGGGCCAGGCTCGCGTTCAGGCTACCCGTAACTGGATCTTCATACGCTCCGTCTCCGACAAACGCCCGTACTTCTAGGTCTGCGTCGTGGCCAGAACCATGGAGACCAGCGACTCCCAGGTTGAGTGGAGAAAGCGTGGCCCAATCAGGCTTGAGAGAAAGCACCTGTTGCGCGGAGTGCAGCATGACGGCACACCATCCCGGGCCGTTATCCACCCACTGATGCCGTACGATATCAGATGGCTGCAAATCCAAGGCTTTGGCGATCTTGTTAACTACATCATCTTCTAGAGGCCCCGAACGAACTAAAGGTGGCGCTGAAAATGCGAAAAAAGATCCTTCTCTTCGGATGCTGATTAGCCCGGCTTCACATTGCTGTACGATCACGTCCGATTCTCGAGGCTTCCCACCCGCTGACAACCACGCGTGACATGAGCCTAATGTCGGATGGCCAGCAAACGGAAGTTCGCCTTGAGGTGAAAAAATACGCAGCCTGTAATCAGCCTGTGGATTGTCTGGTTTTGACAAGAATGTTGTTTCGGACAAATTTGTCCAGCGGGCAAGTGCCGCCATCTGTTCTTCAGAGAGGGCCTCCGCATCGTGGATCACGGCGACCGGATTCCCGGAAAGTGGTTCGGATGAAAATACGTTGACTTGTGAAAATCGAAAACGGGCCATAGTAATTGCGCCTTTTAACGTCCTTTATCAGCGGTGCAACCGCAGGTTGCATCCGGCGCCGAAGGCGCGAACTGCGTGAGATTGTTATGTGCTTTTCCTGGAGATGTACCTGACATTCTCCAACCCCTCAAAATCATTATCTTGAGTCCAGAGCGCTGCAGCATATTTCTGTGCCGTGGCAAAGATTATGCTATCCGCCAATGGCAACTTGTGGATTACGCCAAGTTTGGCAGCATCCATAGCGAGCTCAGAATCCAGGGGGATCATTCTGCCTTGCTTCATGTGGGCGGTGACAATCAAGGCGGATTCTTCACCACGTTGGCGCAGAACATTCTTGAAGACTTCTGTGATAGTGATGCTTGGCACAAGCAGTTCCGACACTTCTTCAATTGGCTCGGAAAATACTGCCGCATTGTCGTCACCAGCGAAATACGACAACCAGGCCGAAGAATCAACGACATTCATATGCGATCCTCTTCCCTGGCTACATTGGTATCAATACCTTTTAGAAATCCTTTCATTTCTTTCATAGCCTTAAGAGGAATCACCTCTATCCGCCCTTGATAGGAAATGATCTGCACTTTTTGCCCAGACACAATGCCCATTGATTCCCGAATTTCCTTAGGAATTACAATCTGATACTTTGGCGAAACAGTTACTTCTGTCATGGCATCACCTATCGATAATGTTTTGGTATTACGATACACCTATCGATAGGCGCGATCAAGGCGCGTAAGGCCCCAGCGACTTGCCAGGTTGCCGACGGTATCGGCTCTCATTGACGCCCAGTGGGCTCCAACTTTCGGCGAGCAGAACTCTCATAGCTCCAACAGTTTCTGGGTTGCAATTGTGTAGAAGTTTGTACCGCCAACAGCAAGCACGAGCAGCAATGAAGCAGTATAAGAGAACGAATAGCCGAATATAGGAATTTGCAAGACATTCGAAGCTAGAAGACCCGCTGCAGCTGCGGTGCAACTCCAGCCTATGAGCAACATGCAGATCCCCGCGAAAACGCTTAGATGTTCGAACGAAGAATCCATAGGTCACCTAACGCCATAGATAACCGGCAACGGCGCCGAAGGCGCGCAGTTAATCGCATGGTTATGCAGCGGTGAGCTCAACTTTATGAACCTTATCCAATTTGATGGTCTTACCTGCATGCCACAGGTCATAAGCGTCTTGCATGGCCAGCCAGCTCTGCGGTGTACGGCCTAGAGCTTTAGAGAGCCGCAATGCCATTTCTGGGCTGATACCGCTCTTTTGCTTGAGAATCCGGTTCAACGTGGATGGAGAAACGTCCAGCCGTTCGGCCAGATACCGGCAGCTCAGTCGATGGGGCTCCATGTACGTAGCCAGAATGAATTCTCCGGGGTGTGGGGGGTTGTGCATAAACATCAGTGGTAATCCTCATAATCAAGAAGATACGCATTGCCGTCTGAGAATTCGAAAGTAAGCCGCCAGTTTCCGCTTACGGTAATGGCCCATATACCTTTTCGATTCCCTTTGAGCGAGTGCAACCCGTATCCAGGAATATCCAGATCAGCTATTTCAACTGCGGTATCAAGGGCCGCCAGCTGCATTCTTAGCCGTTTAGCGTGATTTGCCTGAATGCCGCGTGTGCTTCCTGTCTCGTAGTAACGACGCAATCCCTTGTGCTTGAAAGACTTAATCATGACTCATAGTGTAGCGCGTTGCGCAACGGCGTCAAGCTGCATGCTCTTGTTAGGCCAACTCTACTCTTACATCGGTTTTTACTGAGTTTGCAATAAAGCACTTTTCGTGTGCCTCATGATGCAAACCCGCGAGTTGCTCCTGTGTTGGCTTTGCCTCTTTATCGAACTCCACGATCGGCCTCAGGGTCACTTCAGTCATCGCCAACTTACCTTCTGCGTTTTTAGCCATGACCCCGCTAGCTTTATCTCTGTATGATGTGACGACAAACTTATACTTTGCGGCCATAGCGAGAAACCACAGCATATGGCAACTCGACAACGAGGCTACAAACGCTTCCTCCGGATCAACATACTCTTCAACGGAATACGGTACAGGGACTACATGTGGCGATGAAGAGGCGAGGACCTCTACTCCACCATCGAAATTCCATTTATGACCACGGCTGTATTTATTAGCTAAAAATTCTCCATCCTTACCCAAAGCCCATGATATATCTGCAAAATGTTCTGACATGTGTTCTCTCCAAACAATCTATTAACTGAAGGGCCTAACGTCCGAGGATAACCGGCGGTGGCATCTCCAGCGTCCGGCGCCCGAAGGGCGCGTAGTTAATCGAATTGTTATATGCCTTGCACGGCAATTGTTATGCGCATAAACTATGTGCATTAGATATGCAGAGGCTTGTACCATGACACATTTCTACAATGTTGAAGCACCGAAAAAACCGACCAATGTAAGCATAAACAGTGACTTACTTAGCCAGGCACGAAGCCTGAAAATCAATTTGTCAGCGACACTTGAACAAGCACTTACCGAGCAATTGCGCACACAGAGGCGGGCTCAATGGCGCCAGGAAAACGCTTCGGCCATCCAGGCCTATAACGACCATGTCGAAAAGAATGGGACATTTAGCGAATCTGTAAGGAAGTTCTGATGGCTCAATTCGTTGTCTATCAGAACCCGAATCCCACTCGCCGCGAGCAGTTCCCTTGTTTGTTGGATATCCAAAGCAACCTGCTTGACGATCTGCGTACTACTATTGTGGTACCCCTAAGTCCTTCGGAGTCAGTCGCAAATATCACCATTTCAAAGCTGAACCCTGTGTTGGATATAAATGGCAACAACTTTACAGCTATGGTGCAAGATATGGCTGGTATAGATCGTAACCAGCTTGGACGTGAACTTTGCGACCTTTCTCATTACCGATCTGAAATTATCGCTGCTATCGATTTCGTGCTCTCTGGCATATAACGCCCGTATTCACGCGCCAGCGCAGCTGGTCGCGTGGAATTGATGGTTATGAGTCTATAGCTTGACCAAGGCAGTGACCACCCAACAAATACATAGACTCTTAGCCCATGAGTGTTGACGCCAGCTACTAGGTAGGCTTACGATGTTATAACGCTTGTAATAACAGGATATCCCCCTATGCTTAAGGTCAAGGTTACTGCCGTCGGCAATTCCATGGGCATTTTGCTGCCCAAAGAAGCGCTTGGAAAACTCAATGCCGAACGCGGCGACACGCTATACCTGGTGGAAGGTCCGGAGGGCTACACCCTAACGGTCTACGACCCCGAGTTTGAAGAGCAGGTCACCGCTGCGCGAGGCATTATGAAGCGATACAAGAATGCACTTAAAGAGCTGGCTAAATGAAAGAGCCAAAGTGGCTAAAGCACAATGTCGTCAGCCACGTGCACAATCTTTTGCTAGCCGAGCACGGCGGGCCTGCCGGGGTACGTTATGAGTCGTTGCTGCATTCAGCCCTGGATCGCCCGAAAAACAAGTTCAGCTACGAGCCACATTGCAGCCTGCATGAAATGGCTGCAGCTTACACATTCGGAATAGCACGAAACCACCCATTTGTAGATGGCAATAAACGCACTGCTTTCGTCTGCGGGGCATTATTCTTAGAGCTAAATGGTTTCGTCGTCACTGCCTCAGAAGCCGACGCTGTAGTCGCCATGGAATCGGTAGCAGCAGGCAATCTGGATGAATCGCAATTAGCCGAATGGTTTCGCTCGAATTCAGTTGACTCATAACGCTCACCTCAAGTGCGCGCGTGCGCGTCACTTTGGAGGTGCTTGTTAATGTGCATTTACTCCGTCTCATGTGCTACTGATCCATCAGCTGACACGAACAAGGCAGTAATTTGGGTACGTGTCTTTGCTAAGATTGGTAGCCGTCTCCATAGCCCTCGAAACTGAGGCACATCGGGCATAGCTATGGAGTACTTAGCTTTTGAATCATCCATACGTTGCAATGTTTCTCCCAACATGCCAATAAAGTAATTTACTCGCATAGGTTGTAGGGAACCAATACCTTTTGCCTCAATAACCCAGCGCTCATTTCCCCGCTTAGCTTCAACATCAACACCTCTCGCCCGCCCCCAAGCTATTTCTGTTGCCCAGCCTTTATTCTCAAGCCAGATCCGTAGAAATTCTTTTACCTCGTCTTCTGAAAGCTGATTGTGGTTATCTGCGACAGATTTTTCTGCTCGATATGCGCTAATGGGTATAGCTTTTCCAGTAGGGTAATTGCCGAGAAGTCCATCATTCCTTCTCTGTCTTGTAATAAGACCTTTATTCGCTAATGAACGGGCAGCTATGTTTATAGGTTGCTGTGGCTCTGAGGCTCCTCGCAATCTATTAGTAATTTCTCGATCAGTTAATCCAGGCTCTTTACTGGCTAACTGCACAATCTGCTCTGGGAGTGTCGTCATAGTTTCAGATGCTCATTAACGCCATTGGTTAATAGGCGCGCGCCAGCGCGTCCTAAGCCCGCGAAGCGGGCGATTAAACATATTGTTAGCATGCACTGGATACCAGCCTGTTAACCTCTGTTCCTATTTCAATAACCCTTTTTCCCTGTCTATCGAATTCCGACTCCACAAACTCGTATGCAAGTCTCTTCTGGAAGTCTCTATTGTTGTGCCGGAAATGCGGAAAAGCGAATTCCTTGCACTCATTTTCCGGCTTTCTCATGTTCATGTTGAGTGAGGGGGAGATAACGCTTTTGTGTTTAGAGCGATTCACTAACGCGTTGAGGTACCTATAGTCTTCATGAGCCATTAGGCCCTGAAGTTGGCCTTCTAGGTGCCTGTATTCTGCAATTTTACTGATAGATCTAAAGACGTGGTTCAGCGTGATGTCCCTGTCCCTTGTAGCAGTCTTTAGGTTAAGGGAGTAGTAAATAACATGGCCTAGGATGTCTAGTACGCTATGCATGTTTTGAATACAGGCCACCAAGTGGGCCTTGGCTTTAAAGCTGTTTTCTCGGTAACTATCTGTGCTTTCTGCTTCTCGCCCAAAAATCAGATCAAGCACTTCGCTAGACGAATGTTCAGTAGCCATGAAATCTGCTAACGCATCTCGTGCCTCGTGAAAATGAAATCTCGCAAATTCTTGCCTTTCGACGATTGACCCTAGGCAAGGCGACAATTCGGAATATACACGCTTACCATGCCTAGCAAGCACTGAATCCCTTAACTCTTCTAAATTCCACTGTAGATTAGACATCGCTATAGCTTGCTAACGCTCGGTTCAGGTGCGCAGCATCGCTGCGTCACCCTGTAAGCGCTGGTTAAGCGCGTACTCTGAAGCTAGCTGTGAATAGATTGCACAATCAACATACCTTCCATACAAACATTCATACTCGCGAAGCACGCCTTCAAGTTTGAACTCCAGTTTCTCCGGAATAGCTCGACTTCTATAGTTTTCAGTCGCGCAGGCTATTTCGATGCGGTTAAGCTTATACTCTCGAAAACCTACTTCGACGAGCACACGAACAGCGTTGGTCACAATGCCCTTTCCACAACGGGCTTCGTCAAGCCAGTATCCGATCCTCCCGATATTATTGCCTCGGTCGATAGGATGAAATCCGCAAACACCGCACATGACGTCGTCATGGAAAATTGCGTTCTGAGGACCGTTACCGGATTCGTATTGCTCGATCACGGATTTAATAAAGGCTTCGGTGTCTTGGGCTGATCTGTTGAAATCTAGCCACGGTAGCCATTTCTTCAAGTAGTCGCGATTTGCATCTACCAGCCCAAATAGCTCCTCAGCGTGATTCAGGGACAATAACTCTAACTTGATTTCCTCACTGACCTTCAACGAATACTCCTAGCGCTTAACGCCGCGCTCTGCGGCAATTTTGGAGCGTAGCGGAAAAATTGTCTGGCAGCAGCGCCTTGTTATGTTTTATCTTCACTAGCGCTGAACGACTTCAATGTGAATTCATTCTGGTTTTCATCAACTAATGCGTAAACCTTTTCAGTGGCTATATCAGCCGAGAGCGCAGCTTCTAGCCTCGAAAGAACATCATTAAGATATTTGTAATTAACTATCAGCACGCGCTCTGCACAATGCCCAAAACTTCTCTTTATTGTGTTTAGGTCTGGGGAATATCGCCTTTCCCACTCTTTACCAATTAGCACTTCATCCAGTGCAGATAATCTCTGAGCAAGCTCCGGATTACTAGACAAAAACTCTTCTGCCAAAGAGTCGGCGAAGCCCTGTAGTTGTGGCCCAGGACTTTCATTTAGTATCACTGCTTCACACAAATCAGAAACGTCGTCTAACTCTTCTGCTTCTGTAAAACGCTCTAAGTGTAAGTCAGGTTTTATTACTCTGAGATCAGCCGTTGTAACCAATATCGGACATATAAAATCAATATACCTGCCAGCAGACCATGTATGTTCTAAGGCGTGCTGGTAAGCGTTCTTAAGTAGTACGGGCATCCCATATCGCAATTGGAAAATACCATGTCTTGCGCCATCAGTGTTTCCTCCACCATTGTTCATGAGTTCAACACCAGAGACACAAGAGCCAATTTCTTTTTCGAACTCCCAAAGCTCATGGCCTTGAAGCCGCACTGGGACGAGATCTTCTGTAGAATGAACAAGGCCTATAGCCATCGTGTCACTTGGGAATGGAGAGAATATCCACGTTGTTCCTGCTTGACGAAATTTACATTCAATGAGCACATCTAACACGAAAAGGCGATCGTCAGAATCCAAGCATTTGTGTGCCCTTAGGTCTATCGAAAACTCTTTTGATTCTCCATTCTCGTTCGGCCTTAAATAGGGGTATTCTCCAAATATTGAAAATCCTTTCTCATTTAAGATATTCGATGTCACATATTCAAGTGGCAGACCAGTTTTGAGAAAGCCATTTTTCCACTTTGTGTTAGACAATTTCTCTCCTTAGTGGGGAGCAGCACCAAAAACATAACGCCCGCGTAATGGGCTGGTTTGTAGCGCCAGCGGAAAACCCGTCCCAATTGACGCGATTGTTATAAGTAGCCTACACATACATTTCAAGACTCAGATTCTCGTGCCTACATACATTTGCAACTTCCGGTAATGCAGCAATATATCTCAAACTCCTGTTGAGATTCTTGAATTTCAATGGCGGGACAGACAGCTCATCAGCCCAAACGCACAACATAAACAGAAAATAGTCACAGAGCGACAGGTTGTCGCCTAGCAAGTATTGCTTACCCTCAAGCTGGCTATCCAAAAGTGCCAGCATCTCAACAATTCTTCTATCCTGTTGATTATGTATTTGGCTCGTAGCCGCTGAATCTTCGCTGTGACGCTCGGGATAGAAATACACCATTAACTCAGCTTGCACCGTACCCGTGAGATACATAAGCCATTGAAAGAACTGCGCACGCTCCTCAACGATTTCAGGTATCAAATTTGAACCAGGTTTCTTTTCGCAGAGATAGATGCATATGGCCGCACTTTCAAAGATAACGTTTTCGCCATCCACAAGCACGGGGATTCTGCCGCTCGGATTCAGGGCGAGATACTCAGCTGACTTTTGAAAACTTGCCTTTCTGTCTACGAGTACCAACTCATGTTTGAGACACAAGGCCTCTAACACAAAGCGCGGAGCCATGCTTGCATTCAGAGGATGGTAGTACAGTTTGTACAAATCTAGCTCCATAGAAGAATGCTACTTATAACGCCTTTTCATAAGCGGCTCAGACGCAGTCTGCGTCCGGTGCCCGAAGGGCACGCACTTCATGTAATTGTTAGCAGTCGAACTCACGCAGTACGCCCTCGATGAATGGCCACTTGAATTCCGTATAGCTTTCTCGATCATCTGCCAAATTTCTTGCCAGCGAGACCTTTAGCTGCTCATATTTCTCTGCGACTTTTCCGTTGCTGCGAAGGATATCCCGAAAATTTATTCGTTCTCGCCAAAGTGGGCTGTCGTAAGGAACCAAGTGCAGATGGTGCGTCCGATACTCCGGATTTGGTTTGCAAAACCAATGCATTACGTCAGCTTTGTATGGATAGTAGCAATATCCGCTATTCAGCAATACCTCGATAGCTCCAACTGAATCGTCAAGATTTTTGACCCCCGCCATAATGTCGATAATCGGCTTAGCCTTCAGGCCCGGAACGGCAGTGCTTCCAACGTGTTCAATTGAGCCCTGAAGCCATGGGCCTAGTTTATCAAGGAGAACCAACTCTTCTCTCTCGAACAAGTCAGGCCACTCATGTTGGTAATCAGACAATTGTACGTTCATTAGGAGTGACTCACTTGACTGCTAACGCCATGCTCACCGGGATATCAGGAGCGCAGCGAGTAATATATCCGAGTGCAGCATTTTGTTAGCCATTTTGCTGCAGTGGTTTCCAGTTACCTTGTATTTGTGCATTTTTTTCCAGCTTCTCAGAAATCATCTTTCTGAACGTCAGAAACCTTTCCGCCTCATCTGCTTCGGCATTCCGGACAACTTCCGCTAAAGTCGCCCATGCTTCTTCAGCCTCCACGTCTTCTAGGTTTGAAAAAGGGCCTTGAAGTGCAATGTATATGTCATTCCCTAACTCTTTGGCGAAGGTTGAGGATAAGGGTGATGGTTCTCTGATAACTAAAAAGAAGACCAGCCCGGTATATAGAGCTAAAAATCCAATTATTGCAGTTATAAGTGTGCTTCTATGAGGCTCAAATGAATACGCCATTCCACCTAGAACAGCTTCAACCATAAGAAGAATAAGAACCAGAAAAGTAAGTGGGTCTTTAACTTTGTCGAGTATTTTTGAGTCAATCTCAGTCATCGTGAACTCCTGTTTCAGGAGGTGTCTCACCTCTGATCTTTGTAAGATCTATTAATGCACGAGACTCTTCATCAGTTAGTAAAAAATTGGTTGCTTGAGGCGCCCTAAACAAAAGCATGTTCCTAAGAATGCTGTCGGAATGAAGTATTCTCTTAGAGAGTTTCTTGCCAAACTTTTTTTTGTAGATGACATCTACACCATAACTCTGCCAGTCATCTCTTATGTATGGTTCAGAAACAATCACTCCCCAACCATATATTCCTTTCCGCTCATCAGCACCTGCCATCCAGAAAAAAACGATATCGCCAACCTTCATTTTTTTTCTGTATCTGGTTGCATACCAAGCGTCTTTTTTCCCCTCTACGACCTCAGACTCAAGATCAAAGCGATCTGGTACTGATTGAAATATAAATACACTCATTAGTATTCCTGTTTGGTAGCACTAAATTGATGGCTAACGCCCTTCATCAGCGGTGCAACCGCAGGTTGCATCCGGCGCCGAAGGCGCGAACTGGATGAGATTGTTAGAGCTTTAACGCAAATCGGATGCCGTCAATGTACACTGGGCATCCGTATATAGTTTATGTCCCACTCCGTCTCATCCTGGTACTTGAATCCGTGGCTTTGATAGAAACTGTTTGAGTCACTGTCTCGAAGCGCTGTAACTGAAATCGGCAGACCCAGCCGGTCTGCTGTGCTGAAGATAGTTTGGAGTACTTTCCCACCAATTCCACGTCCTTGATAGTCTGGTTCAATATACAAGTGGTCTAGTCTTAGGCCATCTTCCTCTGGCTTCACGACTACGAAACCGACCCTCAGCCCGCCAAAGTTTATGAATCTTGTGCATTCGGGATTAAACCCTGATTCGAATCTTTCTTTGGCACGATCCGGATCGAATCTCCGAACTCTCGTGAGACTGTCGCGCATAGCAGCTATCCTTATTCTCACAAGTTCATCCAGGTGCTCTGGGAAAGCTGCTTCGAACTCTAAAATCATAAACGATTCCATTCATTCATAATTGGACAACCTTTGGCTCTGCGCGTTGTGGGCTCTAACGCCCGTATTCACGCGCCAGCTCTGCTGGCCGCGTGAAATCGTTTGTTATGAAGCGCTCTCGCTAAATACTGTTTTATGTGAGCCAAGGAACATAGCAAGCTCCTCTGTTGCATCAAAATTAGCAAAGATCACCACCTTTTCAATGATCCTAGCCATGTAGAAATTGGCTATACGCAGCCAAATAGCCGCTAAGTTCCTATTGTCCACCGAATTAATAAAAATATTCTCAATTTCGTCAAACCATACTGTCGGGGGTACCGAGTGTACGAATGTGGATATATCCACTAAAACACTTAAAACGAAATCCGTATCTTTGGAGCAGGCCCGTTCTACACGCTCTCTTCTGGATTTGTAGAAAACTGTTTCGCCGCTTTTTATCCGCTCCAATCGTTTTGAATAGAGTGGTGATTTTTTAATACGATCCCAATACCATTGCTTTGAATGCTTAAAAAACTGTTGTGCATTGGGTTTGTCTATGGATTCTTGTACTTTATTAATTCGGCCTGCTAGATACATTCCCAAGATATCGCGATTTAGTTCAAATTCGTCAGAAGACTCTGTATTAATCATTAAATCTATAACATCGTGAGTATCTACTAAATTTCGAACTAAAGACGCAATCGATCTCTTGTCTAAGATCTCGGTTTTTTCGTTCTCGTCTGGGAGAATCTTGAACAAGGAAACTGCAGTACATTGGGCAGTTGTCGCAAGAATTACAGTTGGCCAGTCGAAAAAGCCTTCCTTATCATTCTCCCCATGCAATTTCGGTATGTACGGCTCAAAAGCACTAACAGCTTTGTAGAGCGAATAGCGTTGGTGTGAAAATCGATCTTTCATAATCTAGAATTCACGCTCTAGCTTCATAACGCTCATTCATAAGCGGCGCCTGCACGGCAGGCGTCCGGCGACCGAAGGGAGCGAACTTGATGTATTTGTTATGGAGCATTGATAACCTCTTCATATTTAGTTCGTAGTCACGACCTACGATGTTAAATAAGAGATTCACTGATGTTGAGATCGAAAAAAATGTATCCTCTTCCGCGTTGCATCACTGTTATCCAACTTTCGATTTAGGCGGATGTTCATAGAAAGTGTCACGATATTTCAGAAAATATTCACGCTCAGTTTGGACGGGTGTACTAGAAACCACATAACCCATTGTAATACCGCCGTAGTTTTCTATGATGCGTTTGTAAAATTCACCGCTCCGATTTGATGCTAGCGTCTGGGAATATTTTGAGTATCGTCTTTTTATCGTCTGCTGAGTTCTACCGATATACAGAATTCTTGATTCCCCAATCACCCTGGGGATAGGCAGCTTAGACATGAAGAAGTAGACAACCCCTTTTACATTCGCCTCGGGTGAGTTGAATAGCTCCAAGAATTCTTTTCCCAAATTCTCGGAAGTTATTATTTCCTTTGAAAGCATACGAATTCCATCGATCTCCATATGTCCTCTCTGATCTATTTGTTTTACAGCTACGCTTACGTTTAGGTTAATTATTGCCAGGCCGCCGCTTCACTCCTAGTTCCGATCAACTATACTCGGCGAAATTTTGTGACAGAATCATTTTCCTGATAATGCCATCAGCTTGTAATTCGGCGCGACTTCAGACTTGCTCCATAACATTTGTATCGTGCGCCAGCACGATTAATAGACGTTCCTGCACGTTATCTCAATACAGTCATACTTCAAGATCCATTTCCATCCACCTGAACACAAAAACCGCTTAGGTTTCATGTCGCCTACTATCCCTGTTCAGCGTGCCCTCGTATATCTGGATAACTGTGCTATAACACTATCTCAAGACTTGTCTGAACATGGAGGTTCAATGCCAAGCCCGTATCTTCAGGACCTAGTCCGCAATATGCGGCTTCGTGGCTACGCTATTCGCACACAGAAAACCTATCTGCACTGGATCCGTAGCGCTTAACGCACTGGACTCCAGGCACGCTACCGCCCGTCAGGTGCATGGCACCTTATCGGGGCTGCGCGTTTTGGCGCGACCGGTAAAAATCGCGCAGAGGGGGAATTGATAGCATATTTGGGCAGCGGTGGGTACTGCCCGGATGGGGGGTCTGGCCGGTTACTGTTGCCAGAGTGCCTCGGCAATGGCTAATACTTCACTGAAGTCGGGGCGTTCACGGTAGTCAGCCTCCGCGAACTTGGCTTCGATCGTGCCATCTGCTCTTAACAGAAAGATGCCGGGATAGGGAATGCCGTAGGCGCGCTCGCCGGGTTCGTACTGGTCGTTCACAATCCCGATGGCGCTGAAATGGCGGGTCTCTTCATCGCGCAGTAGCGGAAAGTCGATACCGTTGTCGATGGCGGCGTTGCTGAGGGTTTCCAGGGAGTCGTAGGTCATGGTGGCAACATTAAAACCCATGGCCTGGAACTCGGGCGCAACCTCTACCAGTTGTTGCAGCTGGCTGATGCAGTACGGGCACCAGTCAAAGGATCGGCTCAGCACCAGCACCAGGCCCTCCTCGCCGCTCAGGTCTGCCAGCGTGTGTACGGTGCCACTTTGATCCGGCGCAGATATCGGGGGCAGCTGGCTGCCTTCGGGGAAGTCAGGGGCCCATGTCCAGTCCTGAGCGGCAGCAGAGACGCTGAACAGGGTCATCAGCAGCAGGGGGATGGTTTTGATCAGCTTGAGCATAGAGGATCCTTGTCGTTGTTCATTATTGTCGGGGCTGGCCGTTGGCCAGGCCCTGTTTAACCAGACCCTTGCCGGCCGATTTTGTTTCAGACGGGTGCCGGCTTGCGGTCGGACGGGTGGTTGACGCCGTCCATGACCACCACTTCGCCCAGCGCAAACGGGTTGACGCCTTCCAGGCAGGCGATGTTATAGCCATACTCGGCCGGGTTGGAGCGGCGCTGGTGGTGTGTGTAGATGCCGCAGACCTGGCAGAAGTAGTGTTTGGCGACCTGGGTGTTGAACTGGTAGCAGCCCAGTTTGTCTTCGCCCTGGATTATGCGGATCTGTGCCAGCGTGGTGGTGCCCATGATGGCGCCGCGGCGGCGGCAGAAGGAGCAGTCACAACGTTTGGGGTCCACCACGCCCTTGGGCAGATGCATCTCCATCTGCACAGCGCCGCAGTGGCAGCTAAGGGGGTGGTATTCACGGATGTCGGTGTCGCCGATGCGTTTGATCATGCCAGTAATTCCTCCGGTCCAGCGGCATCATACTCTTGCACGAGCCGGCTGGCAGCCTCGTAGTCGTCTTCTTCAACCATGACATTGGCGAAGCCGTCCATGGCCAGGTCACCGACCGCGCCCTGCAGGTAGTGCCCGCCCACGTGGGGTTCTAACCCATGGGCACGCAGCATGCCGGCCACGATATGGGCTTCGATGATGTCACTGGCGCGGTAGACGATTTTCACGGGGCCTCCTGTGTGTGAAGGCTCAGTATCGCAGAATCACCATGGTCGCGGCCAGTACCCGTATGGCACTGGGCAACGCGATCAGGCTGGTACGTGTCAGGTCCAAGGCCTGGCCCCAAAGTCAGGGGGTCAGGGCTTTTTGCTGGGTGAGCGGCGCTTGCCCTTGTCTTTGTCGGCGCGCACTTTGGGGCCGCCGCGCTTTTTTGCCTTGGGCTTGGGCGTGAAGCGTTTTTCGTCGCCGGCACCAGCGGGGGCTTTGGCCGGTTCGCTGAAATCCTCACGGGTGCGCCGGATCGGGCGATCGGCGGCGGCTACTGGTGCGTCGGAACGGTCCGGACGATTCTTGCGAAACCCTTCAGGTTTGGGCGCATCAGGGTTGAAAGCTTCCTTTTTGAAACCACCGGCGGCCGGGCCTTTCTTAAAGCCGTCCTTTTTGAATCCGTCTTTTTTAAAGCCGTCTTTCTTGAACCCGTCCTTCTTGAAACCTTCTTTTTTGAATCCGTCCTTTTTAAAACCCTCTTTTTTGAAAGCCGGTTTCTTGAAGTCACCACCGGCGCCATCACGACGATCCTTGTTAAAGGCCGGGCGTTTGCGTTCGGGTCGGGTATATTTTTCAGCGGCGGCTTCGGCAGCGCTCATGCGCTCCAGGTCCAGTGCCTGGTTGCACACGCGCGTGCGTTGCAGCGTCTGGAACACCTCATCGGGCATGCCGTGCGGCAGGTCGATGGTGGTGTGGTCGTCGTAAATCTGGATACGGCCAATGTAACGGCCTTCGATGCCGCCTTCATTGGCCACGGCGCCGACAATCTCGCGCGGTGTTACACCATGGTCGTGGCCGACCTTGATGCGGAAGCGTTCCATGGCCACATCTTCGCCGTCTTCAAACTGGCGCTCTTCGCGGCGTTTGCGCGCCGGGCGATCGGCGACCGGGTCACCGGTGAAGTCGTCGTCATTGAGCGCGCCAAACAGATCCTGCATCGGCGGTTTGCTTTTGACTTTGCGTGCTGGTTTATCCGTTGGCGTAGTGCTGGTCGCGGCCGGACTGGCGTCTCGCGCACTGGCGACAAAGGCGTTGACATCATGCACCGGCGCGGCAGCCTTGGCAGATTTGCCGGCTTTGACGGCCGGTGTTTTGCCGTACCCGGATTTGGCAGCACCCACGTCTTTAAATGACGGCTCCAGTGGGCGGTCTTTCTGCAGCAGCCAGGCCATGGCGGCCGCGGCTTCTTCCACGGTGCAGTTGTGTTCGCTGCACAGATCGGCAATCAGGCCCTGGAAAAAGTCGAGGTTGTCATTGGCCAAAGCGGCGGCAATGGTTTCCTTGAACTGCTGACTGCGATGCAGGATCAGTTCGCCGCGTGTCGGCAGTTCCATACGCGTGACTTTCTTGCGCGTGGTGCGTTCAATGGATTGCAGCATGCGCTGTTCACGCGGGGCGACAAACAGGATTGCCTTGCCACTGCGGCCGGCGCGGCCGGTACGGCCAATCCGGTGCACATAGGTTTCGTTGTCGTAAGGGATGTCGTAGTTCATCACGTGGCTGATACGCTCTACGTCCAGACCACGGGCGGCGACGTCGGTAGCCACCACAATATCCAACTGGCCGTTCTTTAATTGCTCAACGGTGCGCGTACGCAGCTGCTGGTTCATGTCACCGTTCAGCGCCGCCGCCGAGAAGCCGCGCGCATTGAGTTTGTCGGCCAGCTCCTGGGTGCTGTTCTTGGTGCGCACAAAAATGATCATGCCGTCGAACTCTTCCACTTCCAGCATGCGTGTCAGCGCGTCCAGCTTGTTGGTGCCCTGCACCAGCCAGTAGAACTGTTCGATGTTGGCGTTGGTGCTGGTGGCAGTCTTGATGCTGACTTCGATCGGGCTGCGCAGATACTTTTCTGCCACGCGGCGGATCACCGGCGGCATGGTAGCGGAGAACAGCGCAACCTGGCGGGTGGGCGGGGTTTTTTGCAGAATCAGTTCCACATCGTCAATAAAACCCATGCGCAGCATTTCGTCGGCTTCATCCAGCACCAGGGTTTTTATCTCGCTCAGATCCAGCGATTTGCGGTTCAGGTGATCGAGCAGACGACCCGGGGTGGCCACCACTACATGCACACCGCGGCGCAGGGCCTGCAATTGCCGACCCATTTCCTGGCCACCGTAGACCGGCAGTACGTGAAAGCCGCGCATGCCTTCGGCATAGGTCTGGAAGGCTTCGGCCACCTGAATCGCCAGCTCGCGCGTGGGGCACAGCACCAGGGCCTGGGTTTTGGGGTTGGTGACGTCGATATGCGCCAGCACTGGCAGCGCAAAGGCGGCAGTCTTGCCGGTGCCGGTCTGCGCCATGCCCACAATGTCGTTGCCTTGCAGCAAGGCCGGAATGGTCGCCTGTTGGATAGGCGAGGGTTTTTCGTAACCCACTTTGTTGAGTGTTTCTAACAGAAATGCGGGAAGATCAAGCTCAGCAAAGCTGAGATCCTGAACGGGTTCGGTCGACATAATGGTGCCTGCAGGCGCGGGGAATTCAATAAAAGGGCGGCGATTATACGCCAGAAGCGTCCTGACGTACAGCCATCACCCGGGCGCGAACCCTGCGCTGCCCGCGCGATCAGTCGTGTTCGCGCAAAAAGTCGACGGCACGGTCCGGAAAGTCGGTAAACAGGCCGTCAACATTGGCTTCAAAAAAGAACAGTTCCAGCATGTGCTCAAAGTCGTCCGCGTAACCGGGAATCTGGCCCTGATCCTGGCGGAAGGTGTAGGGATGCACCTGCATGCCGGCCTGGTGGGCGTCGCTGACCAGCGAGCTGATGATCAGGCCATTGCGGGTGGATTCCGGGCTGATGATCATGCCCTTCTCCGGGCCCACACCATCGGCAAACTGCGACAGTTCGCGCATGCCACTGGCGCTGAGCATCCACTGGTAGACCTCATCGTCACCCATCAGCTGCACCAGTTTCAGCTCCACACCCAGCGCCGGCAATACTTCCTCATACACCCGCTTGAGCTCGTCGAACTCAAAGGTCTGCACATAGGCGTTGCTGTCCTTGCTGGTATAACCGAAGCGCTTGAGCTCGCTGATGATGGCGGTGCTGATGTCTTTGCCGTTTTCGTGGTGAAAGGCCGGTGACTTGATTTCCGGGTAGATGCCGATGTCCTGGCCAGAGCTGCGGTTCATGCCCTGCACCATCTCCAGCTGCTCGGCGAAGGTGTGAATCTGGAAACTGCCCTGCCACAGCGGGAAACGCTGCGGGTAGATCTGCTCCTCCACGCCGCTGTCGTTGAGCCGGTAGCCTTCGGTAACCCTGAGCTGACGCAGTTCAGCCAGATCAAAGTCCACCACATAGTGGCGCCCATCGGCGCGGGCACGGCCGGGAAACTGGTGTCGGACATCGGTGTTACGGTCCAGAGTCAGGTCATGCCAGACAATCAGCTGATCGTCGCGGGTCATCACCACATCCTGTTCCATAAAGTCGGCGCCCATGGCGTAGGCCATGGCCACCGCCGGCAGGGTGTGCTCGGGCAGGTAGCCGCTGGCGCCGCGGTGGGCCACGACAATCTTGTCGGCCGCCTCACGCTGGGCATAGGCGGGCTCGATCGGCACCACATTCCCCACTACCAGACCCATGACCAGGACCCCGCTCAGAATTCGCTTGATTGCTGCTATTGCCATCAGTGTATCCCTTTTTAACCCCGAATGTTGATACCGCCTGCCCCGCAGTCTACAACAATTCCATGTCCAATAGATGACACCCCGTCACCTCCACTCACCCGACCGCTCAATCCCATTCCGCTCCCCGCACCCGACCACTCCGCGCCATTCCACTCCACTCCACTCAAGAAGCGTAGGCGAGGCCGCCAGTGCGAGGCAAAAGCCGGCGAAAGCGCGGAGCTTACTATCAGTAAGTGAGCAGCTTGAGCCTGCTTTTAACGAAGCAATGGCAACGATGCTAGCTTCTTCAGCTTCCGAGGCGGTAGCGGAGCTTGATGACTACGGTATCAGTAATCCGCTCACTCCACGCATCAAACAGCAAATCCTGATAATCCCCCTGCGCCGTGCGCGGCAGGTTGCTGCCCCGCGTATACACAATAAACAGATCCGACAGGGGCGCAATCTCCCAGCGATAACGCGCCTGGAAACTCATCTGGCTGACATTGAAGTCGCCCGGAGCCCAGCCCGGCCGCGCGACCTGATTCAGGTGGCGTACATCGGTCTGGTCAATCAGGTAGAACTCATCTTCCTGCGCCTTGATACCGGTCCACTGCATGGACAGCCGGAACTGCTGCTTGGCATTGATAAAATAACTGGCGTTCAACTCGGGGAACCAGCCCACGGCGGTAAACGCGGTAAGACGATTGTCGCCCTGATGCACCAGCCAGGAGTCGCGCACCCGGTAATCGACTTCCAGTCCGGTGGAGAACCGGTCATTGGGCTGCCAGTTCAGGCCCAGGCTGTAATTGATGTTGTTGGCCCCCAGGTCTTCCTGGGAATTGCTGATACCAACGCTGTAGCTCAGCGGCCGCGATCGGTCGCTGCGCCAGGTGAAGTCGTAGGCCAGGCGATGCGGTATCTTGAAGGTGCCGTTGCCGCGGCTCAGCCGGTCATCAACACGCGGCGGGAAGTAGCGGAAGTTGGTATTCAGCTGGGTATTGTCCTGAAAGGTCAGGTTTTGACCAAAAAACAGCCCCAGCCGCACGGGCCTGCCATCGCCATTCCACTGGTTGATCACGTTCATGGTGCGCTGCCGGCTGCGGTAGCGCGTGAGGCCGGACTCGGTGATGCTCAGGCGATAATCCAGCATGTAATGATCGTTGCGCTGCACGTAGCCGACATCATTGATGTTCAGCTTGTCGTCCAGAAAGGTGCCGGTGAAGGCGTGATCGACGCCGCGCGAGGGCCGGTAGTTCAGATCAAAGAAACCGCCCTTGCCGGTCACATCATCGACATCGCTGTGCAGCAGCTGACCGTCAAACACCCAGCGTGTATCACGCGAGAACCATGCCACGTCGACACCGTTGACCGTGGCTTCGCGGTCCGGGTGCTGCAGACGGGTGCCGATCCAGCCGATGCCGCGACGGCCACCGCCACTGGTGTCTTCGTACAGCAGGCGGCCAATGGCAAAGTCACGCCCCTGTGCCTGAAGGTTCACCCGCGAGCCATCGGCGGCGGTGCCACGAATCACGGTGTCGTCCTCGCTGGCCAGCAGCGAGCCGTAGCGCCAGTTGCCCTGCGACCCGGTGATCTTCACCGCGCCCAACAGCTCAGTGGGGGTATTGCGTTCGGTGACGCGGGTCTGAACACCGGCCGGAATATCAAAGTCGGGCGCGGCACCAATGCGGCGGGTATTCAGTACGGTGGTCGGCCCGAACGGACCGCCGCTGGCGCGTGGCGAGGCGGTAAAGACCTCCTGGCCCTCCAGGAAGAAAGCACGTTTCTCGGAAAAGAAGGTCTCAAAGGCACCCAGATTGACAACAATGTCGTCAGACTCCACCGTGCCAAAGTCAGGATTCAGGGTGGCTGACAATTGGGTATTGGAGTTGGGACGCCAGTACAGGTCGGCGCCGACCCGACCTTCCGTGTCACCGGTGATGTTGTTGTGGGTGGTGGACGCATAAGGGTAAAAGGTGAACTGCGTGCTGGGACTGACCCCCTGCAGCTCAAAGGTCTGGAAAGCCGACAGGTATTGCGGGTTGGTGCTGGGCAGGGCCGGCCATGACCAGGTTTCATTTTCTGCCGCATACATGCGTTCGGTGTAGATGCCAATCTGCCGGCTGTCGCCGCTGTCGGGCAGCGTCATCATGCTCCAGGGAATGAAGATCTCCGCTGACCAGCCGTTTTCCAGCTCCCGGGTCTCGGCCTGCCAGGGCCCGTCCCAGTCGCGGCTGATCTGCTTTTCCGGCAATATCGTGCCGTCAGACAGAGTACCGCCCAGATTGACGCGCAAATAGTAGCCATAAAGACCTTCGCCGGAGGCATCGATGGAAATCACGTAACCGTCACGCTGCACACCATCATCACGTGAACTCATGCGCGCCACCAGCGTCTCCGCGGGCTGGTAGTTCATCACGCCGACATAGATGCCGCGCTGATTGTAGAAAATCCGGCTTTCCGTGGGCAGTGGCGCCGGCGCCAGCGTGTCCGGGTTGATAACACGCATGCCATCAAAGGCCGGCAATGTCTGCCAGACTGCTTCATTCAGGAACCCATCCAGTTCGATATCGGCAACATCGCTGCCCACCTGTGCCATCTGCATGACCCCGTTGGCACTGGCTTGCTGTGCCCGGGCGAGCGGCGTCATGGTGGTGATGCTGGCGACGGTAAAACAGAGACTGAGGGACAATAATACGGATGAAACAGTGCGGCCGGGAAACATCGCCCGGATAGAATGAGTCTGCATGAGGTACGGGTACCTTGTTTTTATGATTGGCCGAATTATATCAGCTTGAGTTCAAGGCACTAGCCTGCAGCACATGCGTGTTTAACATTGTCACATTGCGCCACGTTTGCAGTGGTCAGCCATAATTGCACAGCACATTGCCACAATTCAGCGAAAATTATTTGGCGTTTTTGTTGTCACAATAGCAGGTGGCAGGACCCTGCCCTGCCCTGAAATGACTCAATCAGCAGTTTGCAGTAGATGAGAGGTATGACCATGAGATTATTCAAACGCAGCAGCAATCCGATTTTTGTCGAAGAGGAGGATTACAACTGGGGGGACAAACGTGGCAAGGGCTTACGCGTTTTCCTGTTGCTGGTCACCCTCACCATCATTGCTGGCACTGCCATCACCATGGTTAACCCATAGCCAGCCGCCACGGCGTCAGCACGCCCTGGAAACGCATCTGTAACAGGCCCAATAAAAAAGGCTACCCGGGTGGGGTAGCCTTTTTTATTGGTCGCCGATCCGGCTCTGTGCCGGACCCGCTACTGCAGGTCAGTTAATCAGGCCTGGGTGAACATCGGCTCGCCATCAGAGGCAGGCTTGAACGTCTCACTGTAAAGGAAGAAATCGGTCAGTACCGCCCGCAGATGGATTGAGGCGTTCAGGTTATCCACCAGTTCCGAACTCATCTTCGGCTGCGCCAACACAAAACGGATGGTGGCGCTGGCCTTGCGGATATCGTCGGCAATCACCTGCTCGTACTCATGCTCGCTGTCGCCCAGGGCCGCCAGCACATTCTGCATCGATGCCAGCATGTCGCCCAGTGTGGGTCGGGCATGGGGTGGCGGGTAGGCATCCTCGTCATGCGGCGGACGCCCTTGTGCAGCGTACGCCAGCAGGAACTCGTAGCCTGACTCGACTACCTCAATATCTTTTTCCAGATTCTTAACGTCGGTCAATCTTTCACCTTCCATTTGCTTGTGTCGTGATTCGCGCGCATTTCATCTTCGGAGATCCAGCCTTTGACCATGGACCGGGTGTAGAAAATCTTCTCCGGGCGAACAGCAAAGTAGATGTGAATGGCGGTAAAGGCCACCAGCGCCAGAGTCGCCAGACCGTGCAGCAGGAACATCAGGCCCAGCTGAGCCTCATCTGCCACCGACGGACGCTCCCAGAACGGCGTACGGATGTTCATGAACAGGATGACGCCGGTGATAATGACCAGCAGTACCAGTACCGTCATGGCCCAGTGCATGCCTTTCTGTTCGAAGGAATATTTGCCGGGTTTGCGGTTTTCATCAAACGGCTCGGCAAAATCAGACGGCGTCATGATCATGGACTTGAAGTCCTGCCAGAACGACGCGCGAATGATGTGGAAAATGACCACAAAGGTCAGCAGCAGACCGGCAATCCAGTGGATATTCAGCCAGGCGAAGTGGATGCCGATGATGGGCATGACTCCGGTGGCAATAAGGACCAGCACAGAGCCAGCCATGATCCAGTGAAATGCGCGATCGATGGCATCGTGACGATGTACTTTCGGACCGGCTGCGGAGGGTTTGGCTTTTTTCTTGGCCAGCGCCGCCATGAAGATGGCGTGAGCGGCGAGCAGCACCAGTATTGCGACGGCAACTACCCAAAGCAAATCCCAGGACACACCCAGAATGACTTCATCACCCCATACATCCCGTTTATAACGTACGATTTCCACGCGAATTCCCCTCATCTGTAAGATATTGTTTTTTAAGGCGCTTTCCAGACACCATGTGACCTACACGCACGCAGCAAAGCAACTTCACCGCGCCTGCTTGACGCTTTTCCGGGCTGCCTCGCAGAAACCTCGCTGACGCCGGCCGCCACCACTGACATTAAGCAAGTGTGCCAGTTCCCCTTAAAATGCTTGTGAAGCCTAGGGATTCAGGGGGCATACAGGACGAGAAGGTTAATCCAGACATGAACATTTATCAAGCCAAGATACGCCCCCGGCCGGGATCGTCACAGCTTGACATATTTTCGTTCGGTGGTATTGTGTCCAGCCCCCGTAAAACAGCGTACTGTGGTTTTACGACCGTCCGGACCATGCCCGGATACGCAAACCGGGGTGGCAGGCAGCGTCATCGAGCCGCGTCAAATCAAAAATCCAAAACCCACGCATCTCCTGGCTTGCAACGCTTGAAGATTGATCGTGTCGGCCAGGAACGTTAACGAAAGCCGAAGCGGAAACAACATAACGACATAACGAGACTTAGCGACTTATGACTGATCAGGCCCAATACCCCTACAAGTTTGGCTTCCCGGAACAGACCGGGCTCTATGACCCGGCGAGTGAAAAAGACTCCTGCGGCGTGGGCTTTGTTGCAGACATCAAAGGTCGCCCCAGTCACCAGATCATGCTGGACGCCTACCATCTGAATTCGCGCATGGATCACCGTGGCGGCTGTGGCTTTGAAGCCAACACCGGCGATGGTGCCGGCATCCTGATGGCTCTGCCGCATACCTTTTTTGCCAATATCGCCCGTGACGAACTGTCTACCCAGTTGCCAGAAAAAGGCAAATACGCGGTCGGCAACATCTTCCTGCCGCAGATCAGCAAAGAACGTGAATTCTGCCGCGAAGCCATCAACCAGATCATCGCCGAAGAAGGCCAGACCCTGCTGGGCTGGCGTGAAGTGCCGGTTGATGCCGATGGCGCTGATGTTGGCCCGGCGGCGCGCATGGCGCAGCCGCAGATCGAACAACTCTTTATAGCCGCTGCTGACGGCCTGGACAAGGAAGCCTTCGAGCGCAAGCTGTACATCATCCGCAAGCGCTTCACCCACAAGCTGCGCGGCGACAAGACGCTGAGCGAGGCCAAGATGGTCTACGCCTGCAGCCTGTCCACCAAGGTGATTGTCTATAAAGGCATGCTGACCCCCGGCCAGCTGTTCCCGTTCTACCAGGACCTGACCAACCCGGCCTGTGAAACGCATATGGCCATGGTGCACTCGCGTTTCAGCACCAACACCTTCCCGTCATGGGATCGCGCCCAGCCCAACCGCTTCATGAGCCACAACGGCGAGATCAACACCCTGCGCGGCAACGTCAACCAGATGGTGGCGCGTGAAGGCACGCTGAATACCGACCTGTTTGGCAACAAACTGAAAGACCTGTTCCCGATCATCGATTCGGACTGCTCGGACTCCGGCTCCTTCGACGCCGTGCTTGAGTTCATGCTGCTGTCCGGCCGCTCGCTGCAGGAAGCGGTGATGATGATGATTCCGGAAGCCTGGCAGTCCGACGTCAACATGACGCAGGATAAAAAAGATTTCTACGAATTCCATTCGGCACTGATGGAGCCGTGGGACGGTCCCGCGTCCATCGTGTTCTCCGACGGTCACTACATTGGCGCCGTGCTCGACCGCAACGGCCTGCGCCCCAGCCGCTACTACGTGACCCATGACGACAAGGTCATCATGGCCTCGGAAGTGGGCGTGGTGAAAGTCGATCCGGCCAACGTCAAGGAAAAGGGCCGCCTGAAGCCGGGCCGCATGTTCCTGCTGGACTTTGAGCAGGGCCGCCTGATTCCCGATGAAGAGCTCAAGCACAGCATTGCTGCCAAGCGCCCCTACGGCGAGTGGCTGGCCAACCAGCGCGTCACCCTGGACAAGCTGTCTGATGGCAATGAAGCGCATTCGCTGGATTCCGAGAACGTGCTGGCACGCATGCAGGCCTTCGGTTACACCACCGAAACCATGCAATTCATGCTGCTGCCAATGATCACCGAAGCACGTGACCCGCTGGGCTCCATGGGTAACGACTCGGCGCTGGCCTGTCTGTCTGACAAGCCGCGCATGATCTATGACTACTTCAAGCAACTGTTTGCTCAGGTCACCAACCCGGCCATCGACTCCATCCGCGAAGAAGTGGTGATGTCGCTGGAGTGTTTTGTCGGCCCGGAAGGCAACCTGCTGGAAACCCGCGAAGAACAGGCCCATCGTCTGAGCCTGAAGCACCCGATTCTGTCCAACAAGCAGCTGCAGACCATTGCCAATATGGACTACAACGGCCTGCGCACCAAAGTCATCGACATCACCTATGACGTCAATGGCAAGGAAGACTTCCAGGGCGCGCTTGACCGCATCTGTCAGGACGCCAGTCAGGCGATCGCCGATGGTTACGCCTTTGTGATTCTGTCCGACCGCAAGATCAGCAAACAGCGCGCCGCCATCAGCGCCCTGATTGCCTGTGGTGCCGTGCATCATCACCTGATCAAGACCCATGAACGTACCCGTATCGGCCTGATTGTGGAAACCGGTGAAGCGCGTGAAGTGCATCACTTCTGCCTGCTCACCGGCTACGGTGCAGACGCAGTGAACCCTTACCTCGCCTTTGAAGCGGTATGGCAGGCACAGCTCGACGGCCTGCTGGGCACCGACTACAACACCGAAGACAAAGTGGTTTATGCCTATAAAAAAGCCGTGGCCAAAGGCATGCTCAAGGTCATGGCAAAAATGGGTATTTCCACCCTGCACTCCTATAAAGGCGCGCAGATCTTCGAAGCCGTGGGCCTTGCCGACGACATCGTCAATCGCTGCTTTGTCGGCACCGCCAGCCGCGTGCAGGGTGTCAACTTTGCCACGCTGATCGAAGAAACCGAGCGTCGTCACCGCCTGGGCTTCCCGGCAAAAGACGAAAACCGCATTCCGGTCCTCAACAACCCGGGTGACTTCCACTGGCGTAACGGTGGCGACAGCCACATGTGGGACCCCAGTGCCATCTTCAACCTGCAGAATGCGGCGCGCACCAACAGCCCGGATGCCTACAAGGTATTTGCCAAGTACACCAATGAGCAGACCACGCGCGCCTGTACCCTGCGCGGCCTGCTGGATTTCCGCCAGGATACCACCGCCATCGCACTGGATGAGGTCGAGCCTGCCAAAGACATCGTCAAGCGCTTTGCCACCGGTGCCATGAGCTTTGGCTCCATCTCCGAGGAAAGCCACGAGGCGCTGGCAGTGGCCATGAACCGTCTGGGCGGCAAGTCCAATACCGGTGAAGGCGGTGAAGATCCGATTCGCTTCCAGCCCATGGCCAATGGTGATTCCAAGCGCTCGGCGATCAAACAGGTCGCCTCCGGCCGCTTTGGCGTGACCATCTGGTATCTGACCAATGCCGACGAACTGCAGATCAAGATCTCCCAGGGCGCCAAGCCCGGTGAGGGCGGTGAGCTGCCTGGCGGCAAAGTGGACGAGCAGATTGCCCGTATCCGCCACTCAACGCCGGGTGTTGGCCTGATTTCGCCACCGCCGCACCACGACATCTACTCCATTGAAGACATGGCGCAGCTGATCCATGACCTGAAAAATGCCAACCGCCAGGCCCGCATCAGCGTCAAGCTGGTCTCGGAAATCGGCGTGGGCACCGTTGCTGCGGGCGTGACCAAAGCCAAAACCGATCACCTGGTGATTGCCGGCCACGATGGCGGCACCGGTGCCTCGCCGCTGACCTCGATCAAGCACGCGGGTCTGCCATGGGAGCTGGGCGTCGCCGAGACCCACCAGACCCTGGTGATGAACAACCTGCGCTCACGTGTGGTGCTGCAGACTGACGGCCAGCTGAAGACCGGCCGTGACGTGGCCATCGCCGCCCTTTTGGGCGCCGAAGAATTCGGCTTTGCCACCGCGCCGCTGGTGACACTGGGCTGCATCATGATGCGCAAGTGTCACCTCAACACCTGCCCGGTTGGCATCGCCACCCAGGATCCGGCCCTGCGCAAGAAGTTCAAGGGTCAGCCCGAGCACGTGGTCAACTACCTGTTCATGGTCGCCGAAGAACTGCGCGAAATCATGGCCAAACTGGGTATCCGCACCCTGAACGAGATGGTGGGCCGGGTGGATCTGCTGCACAGCAATGTCGCCATCAACCACTGGAAAGCCAAGGGCCTGGACCTGAGCAAGATTCTGGCACCGGCCAAGGCGGTGTTCCCGAACACTGGCACCTACCAGACAATGACGCAGGACCACGGCCTGGACAAGGCACTGGACAACCAATTGATTGAACTGGCGGCGCCAGCACTGGAAAAAGGCGAAAAAGTTGATATCGAACTGCCGGTGATCAACATCAACCGTGTGGTCGGCACCATGCTGTCCAATGAGGTGGCCAAGCGTTGGGGCGAGCAGATGCTGCCCGACGGCACCATCAACATCAAACTCAATGGCTCGGCAGGTCAGAGTCTGGGCGCGTGGCTGGCCAAGGGCATCACCATCACCGTGGAAGGCGATTGCAACGACTTCGTCGGTAAGGGTCTGTCGGGTGGTCGCATTGTGGTTTATCCGCCCAAGAACAGCAGCTTCAAGGCGGAAGACAATATTATTGCCGGCAACGTCAACCTGTATGGTGCCACCGGCGGTGAAGCCTACTTCCGTGGTATCGCAGCCGAGCGTTTTGCGGTGCGTAACTCCGGTGCTTCGGCGGTGGTCGAAGGTATCGGCGACCACGGCTGTGAATACATGACCGGGGGCCGGGTGGTCATCCTGGGCAAAACCGGCCGTAACTTCGGCGCCGGCATGAGTGGCGGTGTCGCCTATGTCTGGGACCAGGACCAGAGTTTTGCGCGTCAGTGCAATACTGAGTCCTACGAGCTGGAAGGCGTCAGCGATGCCGCCGACCTGGATGAGCTGAAAACACTGATCAGTAACCATCTGCACTACACCGGTTCCACGGTGGCGCAGCAGATTCTGGATAACTGGGATCAGGCCGTAAAACAATTCGTCAAAGTCATGCCCAGTGATTACAAGCGGGTGTTGGCGGAAATGGCGGCAAAAGAACAGGCGGTCGCCGTTTAGCAGCACCGGCGAACAGGATCATCGGGTACGGCCGTCCAACAACAGCCTGCCAGGAACTAAATTTCGAAGAATAGGTTAAGACATGGGTAAACCAACTGGTTTTAAAGAATTTGAGCGCAAGACTGAGCCGTATCGGGCGCCGGCGGAACGACTCCTTGATTACAAGGAAATCTACACCGAACATGACGAGCAACACCTGGCCACCCAGGGTGCGCGCTGCATGGATTGTGGTGTGCCGTTCTGCCAGTCTGACAATGGCTGCCCGGTCTACAACCTGATCCCGGAGTGGAATGATCTGGTGTACAAGGGCCAGTGGCGCGATGCGCTGGACCGCCTGCACAAGACCAACAACTTCCCCGAGTTCACCGGCCGTGTGTGTCCGGCCCCGTGTGAAGGTTCCTGTGTGCTGGGCATCAATGAGCCAGCGGTGACCATCAAGAACATTGAAAACGCCATTATCGACAAGGGTTTCGAAAATGGCTGGGTACTGGCCAATCCGCCCAAACTGCGCACCGGCAAAAAAGTCGCAGTCATCGGTTCCGGCCCTGCCGGTCTGGCTGCTGCCGCGCAATTGAATCAGGCCGGTCATGAAGTCACTGTCTATGAGCGCGCCGATCGTATCGGCGGCCTGCTGATGTACGGCATCCCCAACATGAAGCTGGAAAAGGATGTCATCGATCGCCGGGTCAATCTGCTGAAAGAAGAAGGCATCAAATTTGTCACCGGTGTGGATGTCGGCGGCCAGGGTGTCAACGGCATGCCCGCTGACGAACTGCTGGGCAAGGTCGATGCCATGTGTCTGGCTACCGGCGCCACCACCGCCCGCGACCTGGGCATTCCCGGCCGTGAAGGCCCGGGCGTGCATTTCGCCATGGAGTTTTTGACTGCCAACACCAAGAGTCTGCTGGACTCCGAATTAAAAGACGGCCAGTACATCAGCGCCAAAGACAAGAACGTCATTGTCATCGGTGGCGGCGATACCGGTACCGACTGTATTGCCACCTCCCTGCGTCACGGCTGCAAGTCGCTGGTCAACTTCGAGATCATGCCCAAGCCGCCGCGTGAGCGCCCGGGTGACAACCCCTGGCCGCTGTGGCCGAAGATCTACCGGGTAGACTACGGTCACGAAGAAGCCGCGCACCGCGATGGCAATGACCCGCGTGTGTACTCCATCAGCGGCAAGGAATTTGTCCGTGATGAACACGGCAAGCTGCTCGGTATCAACACTGTTGAGGTGGACGGCAATTTCAAGGAAGTACCGGGCACTCTCAAGTTCTGGGAAGCCGACCTGATCCTGTTGTCCATGGGTTTCCTGGGACCAGAGCATTACGTCAGCAACCCGCTGGGACTGGAGCTGGATCAGCGCTCCAACTACAAGGCTGAGTACAAGGACTTCCGTACCAACCACCCGAAAGTGTTCGCGGCCGGTGACTGCCGACGCGGTCAGTCGCTGGTGGTGCGGGCCATTGATGAGGGCCGGCTGGTAGCAGACGCCATCAATACCTATCTGAGCGTGTAGGCATTGGACAGTGCCGGTCAGCGTCATTAAAGCCATCAGACGCTGACCGGCAACCACCGAAGCGACTTATTGTCGTTAAAACACAGCCACGATCCCTGTGCTACACTCCCTGAAACACCGGATCCTGCACCAGCAACGGATCCATGACGGCGGATTTGCAGGATGAGCACACCAGTACTGGAACTGACTGACGTCAGCAAATGCTACGGCAACTTCACCGCCGTCAACAAAATCAATATCAGCATTCCCCAGGGCTCCGTCTACGGCTTCCTCGGCCCCAATGGCGCCGGCAAAACCACCACCATTCGCATGATCCTGGACATCCTGCGCCCGGACGAAGGGCAGATTCAGGTGCTGGGTGCAAACTCCGCCATGAAAGTCCGCGACCGTATTGGTTATCTGCCGGAAGAAAAGGGCCTGTACAAAAAAATGAAGGTGTGGGCCATCATCGCCTACTTTGCCACCCTCAAAGGCATGAGCCGGCGCCAGGCCAAAGACAAGGCTTACACACTGCTGGAAAAATACGGCCTGCATGACTTCGCCAATGCCAGCGTGGAATCGCTGTCCAAGGGCATGGGGCAAAAAGTCCAGGTGCTGTCGTCTATCGCCCACGACCCGGAACTGGTGATACTGGATGAACCCTTCTCCGGGCTCGACCCGGTCAATCAGGAAGTGCTGGAACAATTGATCCGGGATCTGGCAGCCAACGGCCAGACTGTCATTTTCTCCACCCATGTCATGCAGCATGCCGAACGGCTGTGCGAGCGGCTGCTGCTCATTACCCAGGGCAGCAAGGTGTTCGACGGCACCGTTGATGAAGCCCGCGCCATCATTCCTCGGCGCATCGTGCTGGAAACCCGAGACGACATCAATCCTATCCGTTCACTGGCTGGCGTGCTGTCGGTGCAGGAGCATCCCGTTGATGACGACACCCGTCTGCCCGGCACACGGCAGTGGGAGCTGTATGTCAAAGAGCAGACCGATCCACAGCTGATCCTGCAGCACTGCTTTGAAAGCGGTGTCTCCCTGAGCCGCTTTGATTTCACCCAGGCCAGCCTGCACGATGTGTTTGTCCACCTGGTCGGTCAGGACGCCCGGGAGCACAACTTCCGATGAATACCGCGACGATGAGTACCGCCCCATGAGAGTCACCCTGCTGATCGCCTGGCGCGAATACATGGAGAATGTCAAAACCAAGGGTTTCTGGATTGGCGTACTGCTGGTGCCCATTGTCTTTTTTCTGATCTTTCATGTATCCAGCCGGCTGGCCACCGCCACGCCCACGCGTTATTACCTGCTGATTGACCAGTCCGGCGACTACGCGGCCGCCGTGGAAACCGCCATCCGCCGCGAACACCAGCGCCGGGTGATGCAGGATTTCATGCGCTACCTGCAGGAGAACCGGCGAAACGCCGATGCTGTCAGCTTCCGGGCAGAGCCTGCTTCCCAGCTCAATCAGCTGCTGGACAGCTATGACAACGACGAAGTTGCTGCGCTGGATCAGTGGCTGTCCAGCGGTGGCCTGGATTACGCACTGACCATGGCACAGCCCTATCTGCGCGACGACGCTCCCGACTTCAGCGAACCGCGACCGCAGTTTGTCGCCGCCACACTGCCACCGGAAGTGGATCCGGACGCTGACCCGCAAACCGTTGCCGGGCAATTGCGACCCTATCTCAATGGAGAACGGCGTATCAATGTGGACGGCGACAGTGCCAGTCTGTTCGCCCTGATCCTGATTCCTGAAGATGTCGACCAGGATATTGTGCGACCCGCAACCATTCAGGGCCTGATGACCCCCGACGAGGGGCCTCGCGGTGTGCAGTACTGGGCCGGCAACCTCACCGATACCCGGCTGTCAGGCGCCATCCAGAACAGCATCAACAGCGCCATCCGGCAGCAGGAGTATGCCAGCCAGGGCATCGACATCGCCGCCGTGCGCAATGTACAACGCACGCGATTGCCACTGAGCCGGCTTGATCCCGGCAAGGAAGCCGGCGAAGAAGCCGTCAGTCTGGCAGACACCTTCCGGCAATGGGCGCCAATGGGTTTTGTTTACCTGATTTTCATTTCGCTGATGCAGAGTGTGCAGTACCTGCTGAGCAACACCATCGAGGAAAAGTCCAATCGCATCATTGAAGTGCTGCTGGCGTCGGTGACGCCCGGCGAACTGATGATGGGCAAACTGCTGGGCATTGGCATCACCGGCATTACCACGATCCTGGCCTGGATCGGCTCGTTTTTTATTTTCATCCGGCTGTATCAGACCGTGGAAACCGCAATGATCGTACAGGTCCTTGACGTGCTGCTCAGCTCCGACCTGATTCCCTATTTTGTGTTTTACTACCTGTGCTGTTATGCACTTTATGCCGGCATCTTTCTCGCCATCGGCAGTCTGTGCAACACCCTGAAGGAAGCCCAGAGTCTGATGATGCCGCTGATGGCGGTACTGGTGGTGCCCATCCTGACCATGAGTTTCATTGCTCAGGATCCCAATGGCACACTGGCCCGCGTGATGTCGTGGATTCCGCTGTTCACACCGTTTACCATGATGAATCGGGCTGCCGCGCAACCGCCCATGGTGGATGTGGTTGGCACCACGATTGTGCTGGTACTGACCACCGCCGCAGTGTTGTGGTTGTCCGGCCGGGTGTTCAGACAGGGCATTCTGCGCTCCGGACAACCGCCGCGCATTATTGAACTGTGGCGCATGCTGCGCCGCTCGGCTAGCTGAGGAACCAAACCGTGTCTCGTCAAGTGGTTGAATACCGGGCTTTTATCATCGTCCTGGGGCTGATTACCCTGGCCTTCCTGACGATTCTGCAGCCGTTCTGGAGCTCGATCTTCTGGGCCTGCGTGATGACGCTGCTGTTCTTTCCGCTGCAACGACGCCTGCGCGACAGACTCAACGGCAGAGAGTCACTGGCCGCGCTGCTGACCCTGCTGGCGGGTGTGTTCCTGGTAGTCATTCCGGTCACCGTCATCGCCTTTGCCTTTGTCGCCGAAGGCGCGCAGTTGTACGAACTGATCGAAAACCGGGAAATTAACCCCGAGCAGTTTATTGAGCGCATCGGCAGCGCCGTGCCGGTGCTGCCGGATCTGCTGCAGCGGCTGGACATCGATGTGTCCAATATTCGCTCCTATCTGTCGGATTCGGCCATTGCCCTGAGCCGGCTGTTATCACAGGAAGCCATCAGTTTTGGCCGCAACACCGTCAGCTTCACCGTGGGGCTGGTACTGATGCTGTACCTGACGTTTTTCCTGTTGCGTGATGGCGACAAAATGATGGGCTGGCTGGGCACTGCGGTGCCGCTGGAGAACGAGCGCCGACAGCTGCTGTTCCGCAAATTCACCGAAGTGGTGCGCGCGACCGTTAAGGGCAACCTGGTGGTGGCGCTGGTGCAGGGCGCCCTGGGCGGGCTGATTTTCTGGATTCTGGGCATTACTGCGCCGGTGCTCTGGGCGGTGGTCATGGCGTTCCTGTCACTGGTACCCGCCGTCGGTGCGGCGCTGGTGTGGGTACCGGTGGCCATTTACCTGTTCGCCACCGGCGACATTCTGCAGGGCTCGATACTGGTCGCCTACGGTGCCATCATCATTGGTCTGGCAGACAATGTGCTGCGGCCGATTCTGGTGGGCCGCGATACCAAGCTGCCGGACTATATTGTGCTGTTCTCCACACTGGGCGGCATCAGCCTGCTGGGCATCAACGGGTTTGTCATCGGGCCGTTGATCGCCGCGCTGTTTATCAGCTTCTGGTCCACCTTCAGCCAGGACTTTAATCGCTAGGCTGCAAGCGGCTGCCGTGTGAGTTAGAATAGCCGCTTTCAGACATCGCAGGAGCCGCTCTTGAACAATCGCCAGATCGCATTTATCGGTGCCGGCAATATGGCCAACAGCCTGATTCGCGGACTGTTGGCCAAAGGCGTGGCCGCCGGTCACATCCATGCCAGCGATATCGACAGTGAAAAGCTGCAGGCCCTGCAAGCGGAGTGCGGCATTCGCACCGGCGACACAGCCAGCGTAGCAGCCACTGCAGACGTTATCATCGTCGCGGTCAAGCCACAGGTCATGGCAACCGTCTGTACGGCGCTCAAACCTCTGATCGGCAAACCCGACTGCCTGGTCATCTCCATCGCCGCCGGCATCCCGGTCGCGTCACTGGCCCAGTGGCTGGGCGACGAGCGGGCCATCGTGCGCTGCATGCCCAATACGCCGTCGCTGGTTGGCGAGGGCGCTACCGGTCTGTACGCCAATGACAAGTGCGGCGCCACGCACAAGGTGCTGGCCGGCGACATCATGAGTGCTGTTGGTATCGCCTGCTGGTTGCAGGCGGAAAAGGACATCGATGCCGTCACCGCCTTGTCAGGCAGCGGACCGGCCTACTACTTTCTGATGATGGAAGCGATGGAAAAAGCCGCAGTGGCCATGGGTCTGTCACCCGAGGTGGCGCGCCAACTGAGTATTCAGACGGCTTTGGGTGCTGGCAAACTGGCGGCCAGCAGTGATGTGGCACCCGACGAGCTGCGCCGCCGGGTGACCTCGCCGGGTGGCACCACGGAACAGGCGCTGCTGACATTCGCCGATCAGGGATTTGAATCCATCGTAGCCAAAGCCATGCTGGCGGCGCAGCAGCGCGCTGCCGAACTGGCCAATTAATTCGACTCCAGGAAACCACACTATGAACTCACTTGGCAGTATCGGCTCCTTACTGGTCACCACACTGGGCTCGCTGTATTTGCTGGCCATCCTGTTGCGCTTTTTGCTGCAGCTGTCACGCGCCGACTTCTACAATCCCATTACCCAGATGATTGTGCGCGCCACTGACCCGGGTGTGCAGATTTTCCGCAAGTTCATTCCCGGTTTCCGAGGCATCGACTTCTCCTCGCTGGTGTTTGCCATTCTGGTGCAATGTCTGCTGGTCACTGCGCTGATTTTTTTCGCCGGCATCAGTCTGCCTGACCCCGGCCTGATTCTGACCTGGTCACTGGTCGGTCTGCTGAGTTTTGTGCTCAATATTTATTTCTGGGGCCTGCTGATTTCCATTGTCGCCAGCTTTATTGCGCCGTATAGCGCACACCCGGCGCTGGTGCTGGTACGTCAGCTGGTAGAGCCGGTCATGGCCCCGTTCCGGCGCTTGCTGCCGTCCATGGGCGGCCTGGATCTGTCGCCCATTTTTGTGTTCCTGACGCTGCAGATCATCCGCATCGTGTTGATTCTGCCGGTCAACGCCAATCCCGCCTTTGTACCAGGTCTGTGATGCCCGACACCCTGCCGGAAAACTCTGTTGGCATTGTCACTCCCGAGCTGTACCGGTTCGAGGAGCCGTTAACCCTGCGCAGTGGCAAAGTGCTGAAAGCCTACGACCTGATGGTGGAGACTTATGGCAGTCTTAATGCCGACAGCTCCAATGCCATCCTGATCTGCCACGCCCTCAGCGGTGACCATCATGCGGCGGGTTATCACAGCATGGACGATAAAAAGCCGGGCTGGTGGGATGTGTGCATTGGCCCGGGCAAACCCATCGATACCAACCACTTTTTTGTCGTATGCCTGAACAATCTGGGTGGTTGCGCCGGCAGCACTGGCCCGGCCTCCATCAATCCGGACACCGGCACCTGGTACGGCCCGGACTTCCCCGTGGTCACGGTGCGCGACTGGGTCAACAGTCAGGCCCGGCTGGCAGACCGACTGGGCATTCAACAATGGGCCGCGGTGGTTGGCGGCAGCCTGGGCGGCATGCAGGTCATGCGCTGGGCCATCAGTTACCCGGAGCGGGTGCGCCACGCCGTGATGCTGGCGGTGGCACCAAAACTGTCCGCGCAGAATATTGCTTTTAACGAAGTCGCCCGTCAGTCCATCACCGCTGATCCGGACTTCCACGCCGGGCGTTATCGTGAGCATGAAGTGCTGCCCAAAAAAGGCCTGATGCTGGCACGCATGGTGGGCCATATTACCTACCTGTCCGATAGCGCCATGCGCGAAAAATTTGGCAAGGTATCTGATGAACTGAAACAGGCGTCGTTGAATCTGGGCCGTGACCTGCGTGCGGGGAAACTGAGTTTCGGTTTTGATGTCGACTTTCAGGTGGAGAGTTACCTGCACTACCAGGGCGAACGGTTTTCGGAAACCTTCGATGCCAATACCTACCTGCTGATGACCAAGGCACTGGACTATTTTGACCCGACCGTGGACTACGATGGCGATCTGAGCAAAGCGTTTGCCAACAGCAACTGCCGCTTCCTGCTCATGTCTTTCAGTACCGACTGGCGCTTCCCGCCCGAACGTACCCGGGAGATTGTCACGGCCCTGCTGAAGGCGGGCAAACAGGTCAGTTACCTGGAAATCGAAGCGGATCAGGGCCATGATGCCTTCCTGTTGCCGGTGCCACGTTATATGCAATCACTGACCACGTACCTGAATGTGGTGAAAGCTGAGGTAGGCGCCTGATGCGAGCAGATCTGGACATTATCCAAAACTGGATTGAGCCGGGCAGCCGGGTCCTTGACCTGGGCTGCGGCGACGGCAGCCTGCTGCGCTACCTGCAGGACCACCTGCAGACCATCGGCACGGGCCTGGAAATTGACGAGACCAAGATCAACGCCTGCCTGGACAAGGGTATCAGCGTTATCCAGCAGGACCTGAACAAGGGTCTGCAGAATTTTGAATCGCAGAGTTTTGATACCGTGCTGCTGACGCAGACGCTGCAGGCTGTGCATTACCCCGACCTGCTGGTCGACGAGATGCTGCGCATTGGCAAAAACTGTATTGTCACCTTCCCCAATTTTGGCAATTGGCGCGCACGCCTGCACCTGACCATAAAAGGGCGCATGCCGGTGTCAGAGTACATTCCCTACGAATGGTACAACACGCCCAATATTCATTTTTGTACGGTGCGTGACTTTGATGTGTTCTGTCGCGACCGGAACATTGATGTCATTACCCGCACGGTGGTCGATTACAAACACCGTGACAGCTGGTTTATCCGCGCGGCGCCAAATCTGCTCAGCGAGATTGCCATCTATCATTTCTCGCGCGCGCCGGCGCCATAGGTCAGGTTGATCATGGGCACCCGTATCGTACTGGCCACTGGTAACCAGGGCAAACTACGTGAACTGCAACGATTACTGCAAGCGCTGGATGTAGAGCTGGTGACGCAGGGCGAGCTGGGCATCGATGATGCCGAGGAGACAGGCCTCACATTTATTGAAAATGCCATTCTCAAGGCGCGCCACGCCAGTGACCTCAGCGGCCTGCCGGCACTGGCCGACGACTCCGGCCTGGCAGTGGATGCGCTGGGTGGAGCGCCTGGCATCTATTCTGCGCGGTACTCTCTTCTAGCTGAAGGCTCTACACTGGCCGGCGACAACGCCGATCGCGCTACACGTGACGCCGCCAACAATCAGAAACTGTTGCGCATGCTGGATGGCCTGCCCGACAGCCAGCGCAACGCGCAGTTTCATTGTGTGCTGGTCTATCTGCGACATGCCAGCGACCCCACCCCGGTGGTCTGTCACGGCGTCTGGCATGGCCGTATCCTGATTGCGCCGGCAGGTGAGGGCGGCTTTGGTTACGACCCGCTATTCCATGTGCCGTCCATGGCCTGCAGTTCTGCGCAGCTCAGCGCAGAGCAGAAGAACACCATCAGCCACCGGGCCATTGCCATGCAATCGCTGTTGCAGCAATTGCCGTCTCGCCTGTGAGTGACATGACCTCAGCCAGAACCACACTGGAACTTCCTCCGCTCAGTCTTTATATCCATGTGCCCTGGTGTGTGCGCAAGTGTCCCTATTGCGATTTCAACTCCCATGAACAGAAAGGGCCGCTGCCGGAAGACGACTATATTGATGCCCTGCTCGACGATTTTCGCCATGACCTGCCCTATGTGCAGAAGCGCAGCATCAGCAGCATTTTTATCGGTGGCGGCACACCCAGCCTGCTTTCCGCCCAGGCCTATGACCGTTTATTGAACGGCCTGCAGAAAATGGCAGACTTTGCCGCCGACATTGAAATTACCCTTGAAGCCAATCCTGGCACGGCCGAGCGCAACAAATTCACGGATTATCGCAGCGCCGGCATCAACCGCCTGTCACTGGGCATCCAGAGTTTCAACCCGCAACAACTGCAGCAGCTGGGGCGTATCCACGATGAACACGATGCTGCCCGCGCTATCGAATTCGCTCACAAGGCCGGCTTCAGTCGCTTGAACCTGGATATCATGTATGGCCTGCAGGATCAGGCGCTCGAATCTGCCATGTCCGATCTGCAACAGGCCGTGGCAGCGGCACCGGAACACATCTCCTGGTATCAGCTGACCATTGAGCCCAATACCGTGTTTTTCAAACATCCACCGCCGCTGCCACCGGAAGATACGCTGATCGATATTCAGGACAGTGGCCTGGCGCTGCTGGCCGGTCATGGTTTTGAGCGCTACGAAGTGTCAGCGTTTGCCCAGGCCGGCGGGCAGTCACGTCACAACCTCAATTACTGGCGGTTTGGTGACTACCTGGGTATTGGTGCCGGCGCGCACGGCAAGATCACCCAGCGCTCGCGTCAGCGTATTCTGCGCATGCACAAACGCAGACAGCCGGGTCATTATCTGCAGGCCGCCGCCGCGGCGAAGTCACAACGTGAGGCGCATGGTGCCGGCAACCTGCTGAACCGCTATCCGTATCTGGCCGACGCCGGGCCGATTGAGGCCGAGGAGTTGCCACTGGAGTTTCTGCTGAACGCATTGCGCTTACGTGAGGGTTTCAGTAAAACCCAGTTTGAGCAGCGCACCGGATTGTCTTTTGCGCTTTTGACCGACCGGGTCTCAGTATTGCAGACTCAGGGCCTGATGGAGGTATCCGGAGATCAGTTGCGAACAACGGACAAGGGTTATCAGTTCCTCAATAGTGTGCTTGGCTATTTTGTTTGATGCACTCACCGTTTGGTTCCGCCCCGGATACTCGAGGCACGCCCATCTGCCAGCCTCGACGGTGTTAATCGGATTTTCCTGAAAATCATTCCTGATTTTTTTGATATAGTTATCAATAGTTTGTAATTTCAGCTACGATATGAAGGCGCATTCTGGCTGGGCTGCGGACGTGAGATTCGAACGCGTCTTTGCTGTTTCCTCGGCAAACCAGACAGAAACCAGCTAGCACGGCAAATTCTGGTGTTAAACAGAGGCAGCAATTTATCAGCCATTACAGTTGGTCAAAGCAGGTCAAGTCATTATATTTATTGATTATATTGCTAATGACAAGCCCCGCTCACGCACAGGAAGCGTCGTCTTCCATTGCCTTTTATTACGGTCCCGTAGACTCGGTTCGTGAGCTGCTGAGCTATGCACGTGTGGTTGTCACACCAACGCAGATCAGCAACAGACAACTCACTCAGTTGCACAAAGCCGGCGTACAAGTTTATGCCTACCTCAGTGTCGGCGAATGGGATAACACCTTGGGCGAGGTGCCTGCCAACAGCGTCGTTTTGACACAAAACACTGACTGGAATGCCTCGGTCATGGATCTGCAACATCCTGCCTGGCGTGATTATCTGTTGGGTGAGGCACAAACTCTGCTAACTGAGGGCTTTGACGGCCTGTTTCTGGACACACTGGACAGCTATATGCTGGCTCAGTTGTCAGCATCCGGGCTGACGGCACAACAGAGTGCACTGATAGACATCGTCAATGCCCTGTCGCAAGACGGCCCGAACGACACAGAGATCGAGCTGATCCTCAACAGGGGCTTTGAACTGATCGGCCAACTGGCTTTCCAGCCACAGGCGGTGGTTGCCGAGAGCATGATCAATGGTTACAACGCGGCCAATAACAGCTACGTCACGCGGACACCGGCCGACACCCAGTGGGTCAGCGACCGGATAAGAGAGGTACAGGCGCAGGGCATTGAGGCCATAATCATTGACTACCTGCCATCCGACCGCCACCAGGAGCGAATTGACGCGGCCAGGCATCTTGTCGACCTGGGTTTCACACCCTATATAGCCAACGGTGTGTTAACCGATGTGGGTGTTTCAACCGTTTACCCGGTGCCCCGGCGCGTGCTGGTCTTTTATAACGGCGATCAGTATCTGAAAAAGCAATCACCCTGCCATCGCTTTCTCGCGGTCCTGATTGAGTACTCGGGTTATGTTCCCGAATGTGTTGATGCCAATGACGTAGCCAGCCTGCATTTTGATCCCGCCAAGTATGCGGGTGTTGTGTATTGGCTGTCACAAAACAATTACGGCAGCACTGCCCTTACCGGATTTATAGAGCGCACTTTGCGAACCGAAGGTATTCGCTCTTTGTTCATCGGCGAATTGCCCGAGAACAGAAACCTCCTGCAACGACTTCACCTGCAGGCGGCCGGCAATTTTCAGGGAAATCTCACCTCCAATCTTGACCAGCTCGGTTACCGAATGCCGACATCAACGTTGAATGTGACACCTCGCTATGTGCTGGCGCCCGGGGCGGCTGACGCCGGTGTGTCAATGAAGGTTGAGATCACTGACGCCCAGGGTGCCTCCGGTGTGGGGCTGATCGAGACCGAATGGGGCGGTGTGGTTACCGAAGCGTTGACGGTACAGGAGTTGATGGGCGAAAGAATCCGGTGGAGCCTGGACCCGTTCGAACACCTGCTGCCCCTGTTGCACTTACCCGAGATACCCGTCCCCGATACCACAACCGAGTCCGGGCAACGCATACTGACCTCACATATTGATGGCGATGGTTTCCCCTCGATCACCTACACCGGCAATCGCGGATTTGCCGCAGAGACCATCCTGCAGGAGATTTTGCGGCGGTATGACATACCGCAAACCGTCTCTGTTATTGAGGCGGAAATTGCACCGTACGGTCAGTTTCCGCAGTTCTCAGCAGAGCTGGAGAACATAGCCCGGAATATTTTCAGCCTCGACAATGTGGAGATTGCATCACACACATTCAGTCATCCGTTTTTCTGGGATGAGCGAGTGGCGGCAGCGGAGAGGCTGTATGGGGATACGCTGGATATTCCCGGATACGAGCTGGATTACGACCGGGAAGTCTTTGGCAGTGTTGAGTATATAGAACGGGAACTGATACCGGCCGGCATTGACAAAAAAGTGGAAGTGTTTCTGTGGTCGGGTAGTGCCAACCCCACGCCTGAGATTATTGCAAAAACCCAGGACCTGGGTATCTACAATGTGAATGGTGGTAATACTTACGTCGTCAGAAACAATTTTTCCATCGCCCAGGTGTATCCGCATCTTAACTGGTATCCAGAGGCCGTTCAGGTTTATGCGCCGCTGATGAACGAAAATCTCTATACCGATTTGTGGACCGACAACTACAACGGTTACGCGCGCGCGATAGAGAGCTTTCAACTGCTGGGTGAACCACGCCGGCTTAAAGCCATCAGCATTTATTATCATATGTACTCGGGCATTTATCCGTCCTCCATTCAGGCACTGCGCCAAGTGTACGATTGGGCGATCAGCCAGCCGGTGACTCCTTTGTTTCTGAGCGAGTATGCGGCCAGAGCAAGCACGCTGTATGAAACCGGTCTGGCAAAAAGCATCCGTCACAGTCCTGCTGACAACATCTGGGAGGTGACCAGTACCGGCATTCGCAGCCTGCGTATCGGTCTCGACATGACGCCCGCTGCCGGCAGTACAGGATTTGCCGGTCAAAGCGCGGGACCTGACGGCAAGTATCTGTCTCTGGCCGGAAATCACGCGACCCTGAGTCTGCTCCCGAGTGATCAGCGTCCCGCCTTCGGCGGCCAGCCGTACCTGCAGTCAGCCAACGGTATTGTCCATCAGTGGCAATGGCAGGGCCAGGAACTGCTGATTGAAATGGAAAGCCACACGGCACTCCGGATGACGATTGCCCAGCGCGGCAGCTGTCAGGTACTCCAGACCGACCCGCAGATTCAAACGCAACTGACAGACGGCGCACTGAACATAACAACCACTGCTGCGGGGCGGCATAGCCTGCGCCTGCAGTGCTTGTAGAGCGGAAGCATTGATGAGTAACGACGGCAAAAAATATCAATTTAAATACCAGCCGCCGCGTGGGCGCGAGGTATTTCTAAACCGCCGCGCCATTATTGCCCTGACTGCGTCCACCGTCACCCTGCTGACACTGCTGCAACCCAATCGTGACCTGCTGCTCACCATGCTTGATGACTCCAATGACCCTACGGTCGCATTGGCTTTTCTGAATGTATTGCGCGAGGATGATGAACCCACCGCTCAGCTTGAATACCTTATCGCCAAACAACATGTGCAGCTTACTGAATTTGAAGAAGCAGTCTCACTGCTGGAGCCCCCTGACAGGTTTCAGCAGACACCTTATCGGGACCCGGTTTACGACCTCTATGCGCGCAGCCTCTGGCAGCTGGCGACGCTGCGGCAGGACGACAGTGCAGCATCAGCAACCACCAGACTTCATGCATTCCTGTCACAAAACCTGGACAACTTCACCGATGAGGAACTGAGTCTTTTTTCCGGATATGCGATACAGACCGGCGCACCCGAACTGGCATATCAGCTCAAGGTCCGGAATACCACAGCTGCGCTGTCCGAGCTGGTAACACTGGCCCAACAGGCTGGCCTGACCGAGCAGGCGTATGGACATGCACAGCAAATCTATCGCGACGAACCATCCTTCGAGAATGTACAGCGGGTATTGGCTCTGGTCCAGCAGCTCGCCAACTGGAACGAAGGCATTCAACTGGCGGAACAGCATGCTGCCGGAAGCTGTGATAACGCATGCCTGCAAGCGCTGATTAATTTTTTGCTGTCAGCGAATGCTGCCGACAGTGCGGCACAACTGGCCTACACCAAGGCGCAACAAAGCGATTCTCCCGACGACTGGTTGCAGGCCACGCAGCGCGCTCTGGCAATCGGCGAACTTGAGAACGCCATCCTCTGGCTGGAACGCGTGGTAGCCGAGAATACGGCGCTGCGCAGCGCACATCAGAGTCAACTGGTTGATCTCTATGTCGGCGTACAGCGGTTTGATGACGCACTGGCACTTATGCAGGAGTTTATTGCGCCGGATAGTGCTCCGGAACAGATCCGCTACGCCATTCGGGTCGCTTACGCGGCAATCAATATTGAAGCCCTGGAATCCTATCTATACGCACTGGCAGCGCAAGGCGCTGCGACACTACTTGAAATCAGAGAATGGATTGCGTTTGCAGACCGGCTGAACGGCGCCGACTATGTTGCAGATGCGCTCTATGCAATTCTGGATGGCGAAAGCGATATTGGAGAACTTGATGAGCCGGCGCTCAGATTGATCGAAGTGGAACTCGGCCGGTTCTATAATTTTCTGGGTGACCAGGAAGGCACTGTTGCTCTTTGGCGCTCACGCCACCCCGATAATATCGCGAGCATCGATGAACCGTATGCCTTTGAGGACCTCAATCAGTTTATCCAGGCCTTTGTTGATCTGAATGAACCCGAGACTGCTTTGCAGATTGCTGCCAACTTTCTGAACTTCTCTGATTTGAATGACGCACAATTGGCCGACATCAGAAGCCTGGCCTATTTTGTCGGTGACCGTGAGATATTGCGACAGGTTCAGGAAATCCAGCTGGCGCGCGGGGTCCGTTCCATCGACCCGTTCCTGTTGATCGCGACGCACGATACCTCGGCAAACGCTGAACGCAGACGGCTGTGGGAATATTACTCGCTATTCAGTGAAGGTCCGGTGGCTACGCCAGGACGACTTCCCGAGTCAGCCCGAATAGTGCTGAGTGCCATTTTGCAGGGTGCGATCGTAGACCAGGCCGATGCCGAAATTTCTCGCATCAATGACCAGCTTGCAGATTATCCTGAACATCAGACCGTCGAGATGCTGGAACTGAGGCTGGCCATCGCCAGTTACCAGGCAGACAGTCAAACCGCTGGCTCGCTTCTGCAACAGTTGATTGCCATGCGCCCTGACGTTCAACGATACAGAGAAGAGGCTGTGTGGATAGCCATGGCGCTGCAGGATGATGTCTGGTTGCAGCAGCTTTATCAACAGTTGTTCGCCAGAGCGCTCAATAACAGTGACCTGATACCATTGATGGCCTATGCGGCGCAGGCGCTGGACAACACTCTGCATTCACAGTTCTGGTATCAACAGCTTTACGAATCAGGCCAGGCCAGCGCTACGGACCTTCTCAGCTACGCCATTTTGATGCAGGAGCGCGGAAACGAAGCGCTTGCCCAAGCATTGCGCTGGCAGGTCGTCAGCACAATGGCTGAAGAACTACGCGCACAGCCCGACGGCGAGATCAGCTATCGATCGTTACTTTCCATATTCGTCGGCCCGGCCTATGCCTCAGCAGCCTTATCTCAAGCCCTCGCAGAAGGCGTGGAAGCAGAAGAGATTAACAGCATTCTGTTCACCCAGTCTCAGAACGGACTGCAGCGCATAGCCTACTGGCAGGCGATAGGCACGCTGGAAAACAACCAGCTTAACGAAACAGTACAATTGGCACTGGCCCTGGCGCGCCGTGATGAACGTACCATCCTGACTCTGGCACTGCAGGGCCAGGATCTGACCGCACTGGAACGTGCCTCCTCGCTTGCCCAGATCGACAGGCGGCAGCTGGCCTGGCAATATGGTGAGCAGGCCCTGAACCCGGGTTTGAGCAGCAATGAACTGGCACCCATACAGCGGTTGCTGGCCAGTGAGCATTGGCACAGGAGCCACGGCTGGTCTTATTCGTACTCAGGTACACCAAGTTATGGTATGGGTGGCTCCGAGCTCGAATATTATCGCCCTCTGGAAGACGGCCAGCTGCAGATAAGCTACGTCGACAGCCGCGCCGACCAGCCTTCGTTCTTCACCGAAGACTATGCATCAAAGTCGTTGACGCTGGGCTGGCAAGATCCGGATGATAACTACCAGTTCGGGTTCCAGCAGCGCTATGGTCAAAGCCATGTCAGTGCGCAGATCGATACGCAGTGGCAGCTTGGGCCCTGGTTGAGCCCTTCAGCCTCGTTTTTCTGGAACACGCCGGCAACCCAGAGTGAGAATCTGACGCTGGCGGGTCGTCAGTCTGGCCTGCAGCTGGGTACCACCTGGCAACTGTCCAGCCGGACCAGTCTCAATGCCAATGTCCAGGCACGACAATTCCGATCTGACTATTCCGAAAGGATTGGTGACAGCAAACAGGTCTCGCTGCGGCTCAGCGATACCCTGCAACGCGTGCCCATCTGGCAGATCTATACGCAGTATGATTTGCAGGAGAATGATATCGCCTCAGGGGAGCTGACGCGTCTGATGGCACGGGCCGGCACGGCTTTGCCGGTAACGCCGGATGCATTTTTGTCAGACCGGTTTCACCGCTTTGCGATCGGTCAACGCATTTCACACGGCAGCATTGGCAGACCGGGGCCTGACGTTAAAGGCGCCCGATATCTGCTGGACACAAGCATGGGTTATAACTTTGAGCTCGAAGAGATAGATCTCAATGTCAGTTTCGGATTGGGAGTACGCGTGTTTGGTGGCGACGAACTGTCCGTCACCGGAAGCTGGCAGAACGCCGACATTAACGGCCAAACCAGTACGCAATTGAATGTTAAATATTTTATGGACTTTTAAACAGTCGACCCTGATAAGGTCAGCAACTGCGGTGGAGAGAAATTATGACAAACAAAACGAATGCAATGAATCGGCTGGCAACGGTCAAGGGATGGGTGGCGGCATTCTGTCTTATGACGCTCGCCGGATGTGGCACAACGGTCAGCGACAGCAACCCGGCGCTGGATCCGTCCAGGACGCTGTACATCATGCCGTTCTCCAACCAGTCCAATATGCCCATGGCTCAGTCCCAGGTAGAAGAACTGGTCGCATCTGTGCTGTCGTCACAGGGTTTCACCGTGCGGGTTTACCCAAAAAGCCGCATCAGCGATGTGCAGGCCAGCCTGGAACCCGAACGCCGCCAGGAAGAAGCCAGGACCTGGCTTGCCCAGCAGTCATCAGGGTACGTCGTGCAAGGGGCTGTGCATGAGTGGCAGTACAAATTCGGCATTGACGGTGAGCCCGCTGTCGGACTGACACTGACAATCAGCGATATGAACCAGGCGGAACTATGGCGTGGATCGGCATCCCGCAGTGGCTGGGGCCGGGAGTCCATAACACGTATTGGCATCAAGGCCATTAGCGATATTACCGAAGAGATTAACTGGTAATAATGCTACCTAAACTATTCAGGCTTCAAGCAGTGGACCTATGAAACTCAAATCGATCATCACCACAATAGTCCGCGGAACACGCAATGAACTGATTGGCTGGATTGAGCTTTTTGTTATTTCAGGGCTGACCGCACTCGCCTGGCAATACCAGACCACCATCGTTTATGACAATCCGACAGATTATTTTTTCTGGCCAGCACTGGGTCCTGTACTGATGTCCCTACGTTATGGATTCGGCAGAGGGCTGATCAGCCTGCTGTTGACCCTGGCAATCATTCAGGCGTTTAGTACGCTATCGGGCGAAGTAGCCAATATGAGTATTTCCGTCATCCTGGGAACGGCTCTGCTAACCATGGTTACCGGGGAGTTTCGTGATAGCTGGCACCTTGTCAATCAGCGACTGACCTTGAACCAGGAATTTGCCAACAACCGGCTGGAGATGTTTACCCAGAGCTATCACCTGCTGAAAGTATCGCATGACCAGCTTGAACAAAGACTGGCTGGCCAGCAAATGAGTTTACGGACATCCGTGCAGGAGATTCGCCAGTTCACATCGAGCGACGGCAAGCTGACGGCTGAAGTGGCAGAGCGGACACTGGCCGTGCTGGACAATGTGATTTCCATTTATCAGGCTGGCTTCTATGAATACACCGCTGATGGCATCTCGCCCGTGCCTCTGGCACAGCTTGGTACCGCCAGGGAACTGAATGTCGATGACCCCATGGTGCGTGATGCCTGTGAACAGAAAATCACGGTCGGCGCCAAGGACATATCAGAAGCGGGCGATCAGACCAACCCCAAAGGCGTCAGCAAGCTTGATTACCAGCTTGTGATACCACTGGTTGATGTCAAAGGGAATATCAAGGGCATTATTGTTGCTGCACAGGTGCGCTTCATTCAGTTGACTCAAAGCAATATCGCGCTGGTTCACCTGCTGGCAAGTGTGCTTGCCAATCTTGTTTCAACCGATGTCCATACGCCCAAGCTCAGACCTGAACAACGAAAACTGTTTTTGCAGTATCTGTCCAATCAAAACAACTACTACAACCACTTTCGGCTCGACAGCTCACTGGTTGTGTTCACCGACCTGAGTCAGCACCAGATTGTTGATATCGAGGATATCACTGATTTTCGTCGTGGTGCCGATATCTACTGGATGGCCAAGGATAAAAGTAACAGGCATACCGTATTTGTACTGATGCCCATAACCAACCTGCTTGAGGCTGAACGTTATGTCACTCGAATCCGTACAATACTTTTGGAAAAGCCGGGAATAACAGAAAGCGATTTTGAAGTCATAGGGCCACTTTACGTTAACAAACAGGCCGAAGAAGTTCACGACCTACTGATACGATTTGGAGGGTTTAGTGAAGATCTTGCTGATTCTGATTACGCTGATCACTGAGATTCTCAGTATTTATGGTCAGGCCACTGGCTTGTGGACCAGCTGGATGTGGTACTGGTTATTGCACGCTGTCGCCTCGGCTAGCTATACGGGGGCGTGCTTTATGCTGTTGCCGGAGGAATACAGGCGGCCGATCGCGCAATCAGTGCTTTTTATCTCGGTGACTGCCTTCGCCATTCCTGTGGCAGGCATGATAGGCCTGACCATGCTTTACGTGGTACTTGTCAACTGGCCCAGAGAAACCAATCCCATTTTGTGGAGAAGAGCAGACCGAATTGAACTACCGACTGAATCGCAGGCCATCTCGACGTCAATGTTCGGCACTGCCGGGTTGCGCGACATTCTGCTGTACCATCCGGAACCGGCGCGCCGGCTGGCCGCCGTGAAAGCCTGCCGCTATATACCCAATCGTGAAGCCTTGCCACTTTTCCGACTGGCCGTGACTGACAAGGAAGACGACATCCGGCTGTTGGCGTTCTCCTACATCGACAAAATGGAGAACAGTCTGACCAAAAAGGTAAACAATCTTAAAATCAAACTCAACAAATCAGAGTCGGTGTCGACCTTGATTCAGTTGGGCGAACTGTACTGGGAGTTCTATTACCTGGGGCTCAGTGATGGCGCAATAACTAAAAACTACCTGGACTGTGCGCACCTGTATTTTGACAAAGCGGCTGAAATAGAGCCTCGCGGGCAAATCTTCATCAAGCTTGGCAGGGTCCACCTTGCTCTAAAGAATCTCGAAGAAGCGGAATATTGTTTTAACCGCGCCATGGAGCGCGGCACAGATCTGGAGACGGTTTCGCTGTACCTGGCGGAAATAGCTTTTCAGCGCAAGGAATACTTCAAAATCGATAGACTGCTATGCAACTGCAATAACAGCTACGATGGTGAACACAGTGACGAACTACAGGAGTACTGGTGTGTCACAGCACAGTGATGTCTGCCTGATGCTCGAGGGAACCTATCCCTATGTCCGTGGCGGTGTCTCCAGCTGGGTGCATCAGCTTATTCAGGGCATGCCCCACCTGAAGTTCTACCTGGTATTTATTGGCGGCACGCGCGAATCATTTGGCGATCAACACTATGAGCTGCCAGCCAATGTTGCCGGCATCGAAACGCACTACATTATGGAGCCGGAGGCTTCAAGCAAACCCCGGGCGCGCAAGGTCGACCGCAAAACAATTTCTCAGTGGTATGAAGTGTTAGCGCATTTTTTTGATTCTGCCGAGCCTCTCTCCAGAGAGGATCTGGATTTCATGCTGCGCGGCCTGAGTAACCATGGCGCGTTTAATCGCAAAGACTTTCTGTTTAGCGAGCAATCCTGGCAGGTGCTGACAACGCTTTACGAAGAATTCGCCACAAATCAGTCATTTATCGATTTTTTCTGGACCTTCAGAAATATATACAGCCCATTGTTCCGGCTGGTAGACATAGCCCGGGGCATTCCCGACACACGTGTAGTGCATAGTGTTTCTACCGGGTTTGCCGGGTTTCTGGGTGCGCTGACCAGACACCACCAGAATATTCCGTATTTGTTGTCCGAGCATGGAATATACACCAAAGAGCGCAAGATCGACCTGAGCCAGGCGGAGTGGATCAAAGAGCGGCACAATGTGCTTGACAACAGCATGCACCGATCCAACGAACAGACCCGGCTGATGTGGATCACGTTTTTTGAACAACTTGGCAGCACCAGTTATGCCTTCGCGGACAGGATCACTGCACTCTATGAGGGTAACCGACTTCGGCAGGTGCAAGATGGTGCGCCGGCTGAGCGCACACAGGTTATCGTCAATGGCATCAAACTCAGCCGGTTTGAGCAGGCATACGCGCAACGGCCCTCGACCCCACCGAAGATTGCTGCGTTAGTCGGTCGGGTGGTGCCGATCAAGGACATCAAGGCATTCATTCGCGCCATAGCCGTGTCCTGCAGTGCAGACCCCGACATCCAAGGCTGGATTGTCGGACCGACGGAGGAAGATAAAGACTATTTCCGTGAATGCCAAATGCTTGTGACAAGTCTCAATATGGAGAGCAACATCCACTTTCTGGGCATGCAGAATGTCGCCGAAATATTCCCGCAGATAGGTGTATGCGTCCTGTCATCCATCAGCGAAGCGCAACCGCTGGTGCTGCTTGAGGCAATGGCTTGCGGAATCCCGTGCATCGCCACCAATGTCGGCGCCAGCGCTGAAATTATCCATGGCATGACCGACGAAGACCGGGCACTTGGTTCATGCGGATGGATCACCGATATTGCATCACCAGACAAGATTGCAGAGGCCATCAAAGCCTGTTTGCACCCGGACACCGACTGGTTAAAACTGGGTGACAACGGCCGGGCGCGAGTTATCAAGTATTACCAGGAAGAAATGATGTTTGATCACTTCAGAAAGCACTATGAGGAATTGATCGCATGGCAGGGATAGGATTCGAATTAAGAAAAATTCTGAAGAAGAACACCCTGTTCTCCTATCTGGAAGCTTATGGCCTGGCCGCGATCATCGGCTCAGGACCATGGGCGCTGTCTATCATAGCGTTGCTGTTAATCGGTATTATCAGCATAGGCCGTATCTTTCCAACCGATCTGATTATCCAGTTTCTGGTCATGGTGACCTACCTGATGGCGGCCTCACTTATTCTCAGCGGCTTCTTTCAGCTGATGCTGACCCGCTTTATTTCAGATTTGATTTTTCGCCAGCTATCCGTGGAGATCGTGCCCAACCTCGTCGGTTGCATGCTGGTGATGTCATCAGTCACCTTTACCGTGGGTATTTTGATCAGCTTTGTCACCGAGCTCGATCAAAGTATTGAAATCACCATGGTGAGTGGGCTGGTGGTGCTGAGCAATCTATGGATTGTGATCGTGTTCCTCAGCGGGATGAAACAGTACTACAAGATCATGCTGACCCTGGCGGCGGGCTACGCGGTGATGGTGGGTGCTTCGCTGCTCTTCCCCACCAACGGATTGCTGGGCCTGCTGCAGATCTTTGTGGGCTCACAGGCCCTGATCGCGTTTACGCTGCTTATCTTTGTGTTCAGAGAGTACCGGTTTCGCCGTCTGATCCTGTTTGATTTCCTGGACAGAAAAAAGGCGTTTTATTCGCTGGCGCTGTGTGGGCTTTTTTATAATATCGGGGTCTGGGTAGACAAATTTGTATTCTGGTTTCATCCGGATGTCTCTTTTAATGTTATCTCCATATTCCGGGCGTCCTACATTTATGATCTGCCGATCTTCATCGCCTACCTGGCCATCATCCCGGGCATGGCGGTGTTTCTACTGCATATGGAAACAGATTTCGCTGAATCAAATGAAAAATTCTATGATGCGGTTCGCACCGGCAGTTCGCTGCAGGATATTTTCAGATACAAAGACAAAATGGTGATGGACGCCAGAAACAGCCTGTATCAGATATTCAAGGTCCAGGGTATTACCCTGGCGCTGTTGTTGCTGTGGAGTGACGAGATACTGCAACTGCTGGGTATCGATCTGGCGTACCTGCACCTGCTGTACGTTGACCTGGTTGGTGTGTCCCTGCAGGTGCTATTGATGGCGCTACTAAATGTGTTGTTTTATCTGGACAAGCGCTTCATCTCGGTATTCCTGATATCACTGATGATGGTGCTGAATTTTGGCCTTAGCTGGTTGTCGATTCAACTTGGGCCGCAGTTTTATGGCTACGGCTTTGCAATAGCCATGCTGGTTTCCACGCTGATCGGGATTGCTTTCCTCAACCGCAAGTTCGCACAACTTGAGTACGAAACTTTTATGCTACAACGCTCATAACGGAGATTTTATGATTCTAGTCACAGGCGGCGCCGGATATATCGGTTCTCATACCGTAATCGAACTTCTCGACGCGGGTGAAACAGTGATTGTCTATGATAATCTGTCCAACAGTTCGGAAGAGAGTCTGAAACGCGTTACCCGGATTACCGGCAAGGACGTGCCTTTTATCAAGGGCGACATACTTGATGAAGAGAAACTGTCATCCGTTTTTGCCAACAATGATATTTCAGCCGTGATTCATTTTGCCGGCCTGAAAGAGATTGCAGAAAGCGTGAGCAACCCACTGCGCTATTATGAGAATAATGTGTATGGCACACAGGTATTGTTGCGTGTCATGGCCAATCACGATGTCAAGCGCCTGATTTTCTCCTCTTCCGCAACTGTATATGGTGATCCCGCTGAAACACCAATTCGTGAGAATTTCCCGACCGGCGCCACCACCAATCCGTATGGTACCAGCAAGTATATGGTGGAGAGAATCCTGTCTGACGTGTGTCTTGCAGACGCCTCATGGTCTGTCACAGCGCTGCGTTACTTTAATCCGGTCGGCGCGCACTCGTCGGGGCTGATTGGTGAAAATCCCAGCAAAGTACCCGCCAATCTTTTGCCGTATATTACCCAGGTAGCCGTTGGGCGACTTAAGGAGCTGAAAGTGTTTGGTAACGATTACCCGACACATGACGGAACCGGGGTCAGGGATTACATTCATGTCGTTGATTTGGCTCTGGGCCACCTGGCGGCGCTGAACAAGATGGACAGTGCAACTGGCTATCAGGTCTTCAATCTGGGCACCGGGGAAAAGTATTCCGTGCTGGATATGATCAAAGCCTTTGAGAGGGCGTCGGGAAAAACCATTCCCTATCGTATCGAGGCGCGAAGGCCCGGTGACATCGCAGAATGTTATGCAGACCCAGCCAGCGCAGCAGAAGGGCTGGGGTGGAAAGCACAGCTGGGTATTGATGACATGATGAAAGATGCGTGGCGCTGGCAAAGCAGCAACCCGCAGGGGTTTTGAACATCTGGGCGAGCGTATGGCCAGATAGGGGCGGCACTGACCTGCCTTTCAGCCTGATCACAAAGCAGGTAGAATCTGAGCAACGGCAACAGTCATTGCACACGGATGGCGACCACAATCGTGACCCGGAAAACGGTTGCCAGTTTCTCAATGGCGTACTGGAAGCGTTCGTCTAAAACCTAGCGAGGCCTATCCATGAGCAATACCCTGGCTCAACAACACTGCCAGCCCTGTGCCATTGGCACCCGGCCGTTGCTTGCCGATGAAATCAACCGACTGCTGCCATCAATTGGCCGATGGAAGAAGCTGCAGGTGGATACCGTGGATCGCATCCAGCGCGACTACCATTTCCAGGATTTCCGCGAGGCTTTTGCCTTCGCCACGAAGGTGGCCGCTCTGGCCGAGCGCGAGAACCACCACCCGAGCCTGACCGTAGAATGGGGCATAGTGCGGGTGTGCTGGTGGACTCACAAGATCAATGGCCTGCACATCAACGATTTTATTATGGCCGCAAAAACCGATGCGCTGATGACGCGCGCCGACTGAGGTAATCATGGCAATCAATACCCGTTCGCTGATGCAACACATGGACGCCGTGCTGCGCCTGCCCAGCATCAGTTCCACCAACAGCCGTATCGACATGAGCAACCTGCCGGTGATTCACTATCTGGCAGAGCAGTTCACGGCACTGGGTTTTCAATGCGAGATCATGCCCTGCGAGTCCAGCAGCGAGCAGGGTAAAGCCAATCTGATCGCCACCCTGGGCAGCGGACCGGGCGGCCTGGTGCTGGCCGGTCACACCGACACGGTGCCCATGGATGAGGCGTTATGGTCCGTCAACCCCCTGCAGATGACCGAAAAAGACAATCGCATTTACGGCCTGGGCAGCACCGACATGAAGGGATTTTTTGCGCTGATCCTGGAAGCCGTGCGCACCCTGGCCGACACGCCCATGCAACAGCCATTGATTGTGCTGGCCACCTCTGATGAGGAAACCTCCATGTTTGGTGCCCGCAAGCTGGCCGAACTGGGTCGGCCCAAGGCGCGCTATGCGGTGATCGGCGAACCCACCGGCATGAAACCGATACACGCCCACAAAGGCGTGATGATGGAGTCAATCCGGCTGCAGGGCCGCAGCGGTCATTCTTCCGACCCGAGCCTGGGCATCAACGCCATGGAAGCCATGCATGATGTCATCGGCGAATTATTGCGCTTTCGTGCCGAGCTACAGGAAAAGTACCGCAACCCGCTGTTCGCCATTGAGCTGCCCACCATGAATCTGGGTTGCATTCATGGCGGTGACAACCCCAATCGTATCTGTGGTCAGTGTGAACTGGAGTTTGATATCCGACTGCTGCCCGGCATGGAAGTGGAGGATATGCGGGCACAGATTGACCAGCGTTTACGGCCGCTGGCCAAACGCTGGCAGGTCGGTTTTGAACTGACACCGCTGTTCCCGGGCGCGCCGGCATTTCTGTGTCCGGCAGAGAGCGATCTGGTGAAAACCGCAGAGCGCCTGACCGGCCACAGCGTCGGCACGGTTGCTTTTGGCACCGAAGCACCCTGGCTGCAACGCATCGGCATGGATACCATCGTGCTGGGACCGGGCGACATTGAGCAGGCGCATCAGCCAGACGAATACCTGGCGCTGGACCGGATTCAGCCCTGCGTCGATCTGCTGCGCGAACTGATCACTCACTATTGCGTCAAAGGCAATGCCACCGCAAACTGAAAATCACGTTACAATCAGCGTAATGACAACACCTGACACTGACATTGCAGGGACTCGCCTGACAGGATAACAAGGCATGGAAAATCTGGCGCAATACATAGACTGGTTCCGACATTCGTCCAGTTACATCAATGCACACCGCAAAAAGGTGTTTGTGGTTCTGCTGACCGGCGAAGCCATCGCACACGACAATTTCAGCAATATCGTGCATGACATCACGCTGTTGCACAGCCTGGGCGTGAAGCTGGTGCTGGTGCATGGCGCCCGCCCGCAGATCAATCAGGCGCTGGATCTGGCCGGTCTGGAAGTGCGTTATCACAACGCCCTGCGTATCACCGATGCCGAGGCTCTGCACGCGATCAAGCAGGTGGTCGGTGGCATGTCGATTGATATTGAGGCACAGTTTTCCATGGGCCTGGCCAATTCGCCCATGCATGGCGCCGACATCAAGGTCAGTCGTGGCAACTTCATTACCGCACGGCCGCTGGGCATTATCGATGGCGTGGACTTTGCCCTGACCGGTATCGTGCGCAAAGTGAATGCGGCAGCCATTCAGCAACACCTGGACAAGAACAACATCGTCCTGCTGTCCAATCTGGGTTACTCGCCGACCGGCGAGGTGTTCAATCTGTCCGCAGAAGAAGTGGCCACCGAGGTGGCCATCACCATGAAGGCCGAGAAGCTGATCCTGTTTGTTCCGCAGCGCGGCGTCATGGATGAGCACAACAACCTGGTCAGCACGCTGAGCCCGGTTGCCGCAGGATCACTGCATGATGCCATTGCAGATGACAACGACCAGGCGCATAACGGTGTCCGTGAATCGCTGGCGGCGGCCATCAAGGCCAGCAGCAAAACCGTGCATCGCTGTCACCTGATCAACTATGCCGATAACGGCGCGCTGATCGAGGAACTGTTTACCCGCGATGGCAATGGCACGCTGGTATCGCGCGACAACTTTGAGCTGTTGCGTCAGGCTGTCATTGACGATGTCGGCGGTATCCTGGAACTGATCGCACCACTGGAGGCTGCCGGCGTGCTGGTGCACCGCTCACGCGAACTGCTGGAAGCGGAAATCGATTACTTCAAGGTCATTGAGATGGAGGGCACCATCATCGCCTGCGCGGCCATTTATCCGCTGGATGAAGACAGCGGAGAGATTGCCTGTATCGCCATCCACAAGGATTATCAGGAAACCGGCCGCGGGGATCACCTGTTGCGTGCGCTGGAGAAGGAAGCCCGCCGGCAGGGCATGAACAAGGTGATAGTGCTGACGACACAGACTGCACACTGGTTCCTGGAACGTGGCTTCACACCAATAGAAATTGCCGAGCTGCCGATCAAGAAGCAGGAAATGTACAACTATCAGCGCAACTCCAAGGCTTTCCGCAAGCAGCTTGGCTAGAATTGCGCCCGGGCAGCCGTGCTAGCGCTCCAGCACTACAAAACTGTAATCGTAAGGGTTGGCGCCGGAGGCTGAAAAGTCTTCGCGCCCCAACTCATGCCAGGCTGCCAGCTCAAACTCGGGAAAGGTTACGTCGCCTTCAACATCAGCATGCACCTGCGTCATATACAGACGGTCAGCCATGGGCAGCGCCATTTCGTAGATCTGCGCCCCACCCATGACCACCGCCTCATCACCACCGTCGATGGTGGTGACGTGCTCGGCCAGAGTGATGGCCGCTTCCAGTGACTGCACCACCTTGACGCCTTCGGCACTGAACGCCGGGTCACGGCTGATGACAATATTGGTACGACCGGGCAGCGGGCGCCCGATGGATTCCCAGGTTTTGCGACCCATGATGATGGGCTTGCCCATGGTAACCTGCTTGAAATACCTCAGGTCTTCCGGCAGGTACCAGGGCAGTGCATTATTGCGGCCAATAGTGCGGTTGCGGGCCATGGCCCAGATTAACGCCAGTCTCATACGGTTTCCTGTCGGTTAAGCTATACGGCAATGGGTGCTGGAATACCGGGATGTGCCTGGTAACCCACCACTTCAAAATCTTCGAATTTATAATCAAAAATACTGTCGGGCCGTCGCTTGAACTCCAGCCGCGGCAACGGCAGTGGTTCACGGCTCAGCTGCAGGCGCGCCTGCTCCAGGTGGTTGCTGTACAGATGGGTGTCGCCGCCGGTCCAGATGAAGTCACCCACATCCAGATCACACTGTTGTGCCACCATATGAGTCAGCAGTGCATAGGACGCAATATTGAACGGTACGCCCAGAAAGGTGTCAGCCGAACGCTGATACAGCTGACACGACAACTTGCCATTGGCCACATAGAACTGGAACAATGAATGACAGGGTGGCAGCGCCATTTCATCGACATAGGCCGGGTTGTAGGCAACCACCATCAGCCGCCGGGAATCGGGATTGGTTTTTATCTGCTGTATCAGTTTGCTGATCTGGTCAACCGACTCACCGTCTTTCGCCGGCCATGAGCGCCACTGAAAACCGTAGACCGGACCCAGATCACCGTTGTCATCGGCCCATTCGTCCCAGATCGACACGCCATTGTCTTTCAGGTATTTGATATTGGTGTCGCCACTGAGAAACCATAACAGCTCATGGATGATCGAGCGCAGATGCAGTTTTTTGGTGGTCAGCAGCGGAAAACCGTCTTGCAGGTTGAAGCGCATCTGATGGCCAAATACCGACAGGGTACCGGTGCCGGTGCGATCGGTTTTGACCGCACCTTCGTCAAGAATACGTTGCAACAAGTCCTGGAACTGTTTCATGTCTCTCCTCTTTTATGCCTGCTTTGCCGACGCCGGTTGCCGGTAGGCGATCACCAGCAGAATGGCGCCGGCAATGATCATCGGTACCGACAGTACCTGGCCCATGGTGAGCCAGTCCAGTGCAACAAAGCCCAGCCATGAATCGGGTTCGCGATAAAATTCAACAAAGAAGCGCTGGACACCGTAACCGACCGCAAACAGTCCGGAGACCGCGTAGCGGGGACGTGGTTTTGCTGAGAACCACCACATCAGACCGAACAGCACGACGCCTTCCAATACCGCCTGGTACAACTGCGACGCATGCCGGGCCATGTCATCCACATGGGGGAAGACCATGCCCCAGGGCACATCGGTGGGTCGCCCCCAGAGCTCGCCACCGATGAAATTGCCAATGCGGCCGACACCCAGCCCAAACGGCGCCAGCGGCGCAATAAAGTCGAGCACATCAAAATAATGTTTGTTGATGCGACGCGAATAGATAAAAAACGCCAGCATCACCCCCAGGAAGCCGCCATGGAATGACATGCCGCCTTCCCACACCCGCAACAACCACAATGGGTCAGCCAGGAAACGATCAAAATTGTAAAACAGCACCGACCCAAACCGGCCACCCAGCACCGCCCCCAGCGCCCCATAGAACACCAGATCGGCAATCTGTTCATCAGAGAACCTGAACTTCTCCCAGGTGGGCCCGCCCGCCATAGCGCGCCTGGCGCGAAGGCGGGCCAGATACCAGGCACCGGTAAACGCGACAATATACATGATGCCGTACCAGTGCACCGTCAATGGTCCCAGGGAGAAGACAACGGGATCAATATCAGGGTATGTCAGCATCAAGGTTCCTCAGAGTCAGTTGGTGCGCGACGAGCGCAGCAGCCGGTCCACGCCGGCATTGTACAGCGCCAGATCCACGCAGCTGCGGATGCTCTCGGCATCACTCATCTGCATGACATCATTGAGCAGGGTTTTGGCCGAACTCAGTGTGATGGCGCGGATCACCGCTTTCACTTTCAGCAGTGTCGATGCGTTCATCGACAGGGTATCAAAACCCATGGCCATCAACAGTATGGCCGCGCCCGGATCACCCGCCATTTCCCCGCAGATACTGACCGGCCGGTTCTCCGCATGTGCCGCCGTCACCACATGTTGCAGTGCGTTCAAAACGGCCGGATGGAATGCCGAATACAGATCGGCAACCCGGGGGTTGTTACGATCAACGGCCAGCAGATACTGGGTCAGGTCATTGCTGCCCACCGACACAAAATCGACGATCTGGCACAGGGCGCGGGTGAGATACACCGCTGCCGGCAATTCGATCATGACGCCGATTAGCGGCATCTTGACGTCCAGGCCTTCTTCCTGCAGTTCCCGCAAGGCGCGTTTGATGATCTGTGTTGCACTGGTGACTTCCTGCAGGTTAGACACCATGGGCAGCATGATCTGCAGGTTGTCCAGCCCCTCACTGGCACGAATCATGGCGCGGGTCTGCGCGATAAATATCTCAGGATGGTCAAGTGTCACACGAATGCCGCGCCAGCCCAGAAACGGGTTGGCTTCTTCAATCGGAAAGTACGGCAGAGATTTGTCGCCGCCAATGTCCAATGTACGCATGGTCACCGGCTTGGGTGAAAACGCCTGCAGCTGCTCGCGATAGATATCGGCCTGCTCCTGCTCACTGGGGAAGCGCTCACTGAGCAGGAAGGGTACTTCCGTGCGGAACAGACCAATACCTTCAGCGCCATGATCCAGCGACCGCACCACATCGGTCATCAGGCCGGTGTTGACCCACAGACTGACGCGATGATGATCGGGCGTAATACAGGGCAGATCGATCAGCGCTTCCAGGCCACGGACAAACTGCTCTTCTTCTTTCAGCACTTCGCCGTAACGCGCCAGCGTGGCTTCCGAAGGGCTGGTCAGCACCGTGCCATTGTAGCCGTCAACGATCAACGGACGGCCATCCAGTTTGCGATAGGGCAGGTCGACGACACCCATGACGGTGGGTATGCCCATGGTACGCGCCAGAATCGCCACGTGTGAGTTACCTGACCCTTTGACGGAAATCATGCCCACCAGTTTTTCCCGCGGCACTTCCATCAGCATCGAAGGCGCCAGCTCCTCGCCGACCAGTATGGTGTTTTCCGGGAATTCACGCTGCTTGGTGCTGTCGGTCTCCTGCAGGTAGGCCAGTACCCGGCTGCACAGATCCTTGATGTCTGCCGCGCGCTCGCGCAGATAGGGATCCTTCATCTGTTCGAAGGATTTGACGTGATCGGTGGCGACATCCGCCAGCGCCCCCTGCGCCCAGTTACCTTGCCGGATCAGTTCGTTGACCTCACGCCCCAGCGCATCATCATCGAGCATGCGCAGATACACATCAAACAGCTCACGCTCTTCGGGGCGCAGCTGTTGGCCGACGCTTTCGCTCAGCGCCCGGATATCATCACGGACCGATGACAGCGCCGTGGCAAATGCGCTCAGCTCGGCGTCAATGTCATCAATCTGGCGACTGGGAATGATGCTAAGATCAGCGTGAGGGAACACCACCACAGCGTGCCCGATGGCCACGCCGGAGGCGCCCGAAATGCCGGAAAAACTGCTGTCGGCGCGGCGTTGACCGGATGGACTGACGCCCTGGATGGCGCCAGTGGCCTCGGCCGCCGCGATGACACCGGCCAGTTGTGCGGACAGCGTAATCAGGAAGGCTTCTTCACCGGCATCAAAGGAGCGTTTCTCGCGGTGCTGGACCACCAGCACACCCAGTACTTTGCGATGGTGAATAATGGGTACGCCAAGGAATGAACTGAAGGCTTCCTCGCCGGTTTCTGACAGATAATGGTAATTCGGGTGTACCTGCGCATCTTCCAGATTGACCGGCTCAGCATTGCGCGCGACCAGACCCACCAGACCCTCATCCAGTTGCAGGCTGACATGCCCGACTGACTCCTTGCGCAGACCCTCAGAGGCCATCAGCACATGACTGCCAATATCGCTGTCCAGCAGATAGACCGAACAGACCTGTGTGGCCATGGCTTCGCGAACACTCGAGACGATGACGTCGAGCGCGGACTGAAGGTCCCGGGCGGAATTTACCGCCTGAACTATGTCACGCAATCTATCAAGCATATGGGGCTGTCTGTCAGCGTCTCACGAGTTAATGAACCGGTTCAGGGGCTTGACCAGCTGTTTTAGTGCCTGGCGATAGACTTCTCTTTTGAACTCAATCACCTGGCTCAGCGGATACCAGAAACTGACCCACTGCCAGTCATCAAACTCCGGCGTCATGTTCTGACTGGCCAGACAGATACGCGACTCATCTCCTCGCAGCCCCAGCAAAAACCACTTCTGTTTTTGTCCGATACACACCGGATTGGAGTTCTGCCGGATGTAATGCCGCGGCAACTGGTAATACAGCCAGTCCCGCGTGCTGGAGAGAATTTCCACGTCCCTGGCCTCAAGCCCGACTTCTTCTTTTAATTCCCTGTACATCGCCTGCTGCAGGCGTTCGCCCTGGCGAATACCGCCCTGCGGAAACTGCCAGGCATCCTGTCCTATGCGCTTGGCCCACAGTACCTGTCCTCTGGCGTTACAGATGATGATACCGACATTAGGTCTGAAGCCTTCAGCATCGATCATGTTGGTATCTCATTGATTCCCGTTTACGCAGTGATAGAACAGTTGCTCAGTGACGAATTTGTGGTGCGATGTCAGCTCTGCATTGTTTCACAAATTCGCCCAGCAAAAAAGCGCCGCTCTCAGGTTATAATGCCGTCCCATTCACCCCACCAACACCGATTGCAGGAATTGACCTGATGACAAGACTGGCCATTTTTGACCTCGACAACACCCTGCTGGCAGGCGACAGTGACCACGCCTGGGGTGAGTATCTGTGCGATGCCGGGCTGGTCGATGCGGATGAGCACCGACGCCGCAATGACGCCTTCTACCAGCAATACAAACAGGGTGTGCTGGACATGAATGAATATTGCGAATTTGCCATCGCACCGGTGGTTGGGCTGCCGGTTGCCCGGCTGAGTGAACTGCATGCCCACTTCATGAGCCAGTTTATTGAGCCCATGCTGCAGGACAGCGCCCAGCGCTTGATTGATGAGCACAAGGCGGCTGGCGACATCTGCCTGATCGTCACCGCTACCAATCGCTTTATCACGGCCCCCATCGCAGAACGGCTGGGTATCGAGCATCTGATTGCCACCGATCTGGCGCAGGTGGCGGGGGTGCTGACCGGCCGGATTGACGGCAAACCGTGTTTTCAGGCGGGCAAGATCGGCAAACTGCAGTCCTGGCTGGACGCCCGCAACGATACCTCGCTGTCCATGCACAACGCGGTTTTTTATAGCGATTCTTTCAATGATATTCCGCTGCTGGAAGCAGTCGGCGAAGCGGTGGCCGTGGACCCTGATGACAAGCTGCGCCAGCATGCCATTGAACAGGGCTGGCGCATCATCAGTCTGCGATCAGGTTGATATCCACGATCAGGTCATCGGCCAGGCGCTCCAGCTCGCTGCGCAGCGCCTCGATATCCAGATCCGCCGGAATGTGCAGGACTGCCTCGGCGCGGAACAGAATGTCCGATGACATGGGGGCCGGCACACACTCGGTATCCAGATCATCGACGTTGACGTGCTGACGGGCCAGCGCCCCGGAGATATCACGAATAATGCCAGGCCGGTCATTGCCCACCAGACTCAGGCGCAGCATGCGCTGAGGCTTTTCGGCCTCGGCCTGCGCCGAGCGCTCAACGATCAGCTTCAATCGCGGCGACAGCGCATCCAGCGCCGCTACCAGCGCCTCGGCCTGGTCTTCTTCAACACTGACACGCAGGATACCGGCGAACTTGCCAGCCAGCCGTGACATATTGCTTTCCAGCCAGTTGCCCTGGTGCTGCGCCACAATCTGCGCCAGCGACTCCACCAGTCCGGGTTGATCGTTGCCAATCAGGGTCAGCACCAGATACGTTTTCATAGACAACTACTCTCTTCGATTATTTGGACGTCAGCAGGCTTCCTGTCAGGCGCCGATCATGACCCGCCGCGGGAACTGGCCAAACTCTTCCCAATAGCTGACCCGCTCGGGCAGGTCTTCCGCCACCGCCTGGGTATTGCCTTCGATGTCGGTGACCCGCGACACGATGGTGTGTTCGCCAGGTGTGGCGCCCTGCCAGTCGAAGTGGAAGGGTTTCCAGCTGTAGGTGGACGCCTGCGGATCAATGACTGCCTGCTGCCAGGCGCCACCGTCAATACTGATCTCGATGCTGCGCAACGGCGTGCCATCGTTCAGCGCAAAGCCACTGATACGGTGACTGCTGCCAAGGCGGGTAACCCGCGCAACAACGGATTTCAGGTTCATGCGGGCGACCGAATTTTCCACCCAGCGCTCCTGGTCACCTACCATCTGCTTTTTCAGTGTCACGTAATCGCGACCCATGAAGCGACCCATATAACGCGTGTCCTGCACGTGAATCTGGGTCAGCCATTTGACATTGGCCACGCCGTAGAAGCCGGGCACCAGCAAACGCACCGGGCGACCATGATGCACAGGCAGCGGCTGACCGTTCATCTCAAAGGCAATCATGTTGTCGTCGCGCATGGCATCTTCCAGCGACAGACTGCGGGCAAAGGCTTTGTCCACCTGGCGCCCACGTATTTCCTCCTGGCCAATATCGCCACCAAAAAACACCACTTCACGCCCGTCTGCCTGCACACCGGCACGCTCCAGCAGGGCTTTCAGGTTGATACCGCGCCAGCGCGCGTTGCCGACCAGGCCATGGTACATGCGATTGCCGTTGCCACCACATTCAAACCCTACATCCAGGGTCTGATCGGGCAGTGCCATCAGCTCATCCAGCGTGAAACTCAGCGGGCGATCCACCAACCCGGTGACCGTCAGCCGGTAGCTGTCGACATCCAGTTCAGGCTGACCGTAATGCTGCACTACATAAAAGTCGTCACTGTAAAAATTACGGATCTGACGGGTGTCGATGATATGCGTCATACCGGGACGACGCGGACCGGGGTCATAACCTTCGGGCACATCGAGAAACGGGATGATCTCTTCGCCCTGTGCCAGGGCCATCCACGGGAAGCTGGCACTGGCTGCCATCACCCCGGCACCCAGACCGGCTTTTAGTATGTTTCTGCGACCTTCGCTGTCAATTGTCATAAACCCACCTTTACTGTTTTTATCGTTGTCTGTGTGTCCTGGCTCAGTGCTGATGCCCGCCCGGCCCATGCACGTGGCGGTGTGCCACTTCCTCGGCAGACGCCTGACGAACACCCAGCACTTCGATCTGGTAGTGCAGCGTCCGACCTGCGTACGGATGGTTGGTATCCAGGTCAACATTGAACTTGCCGACCTTGATCACCAGCGCGTTTTTGATACCACGATTGGTTTTTACTGACACAATCGAACCGGGCACCAGATTCTTGCGCTCGGGCGCGCGATGCAGGTGCTTGATGGGGATGCGCAGCATCTCGTTCGACGTGCGCGGCCCGTAGGCCTGCTCGGGCGTCAGGGTTATTTCGATACGGTCACCGGCACGTTTGCCGGCCATGGCCTGTTCCAGGCCTGGCACGACATTGCCGTGGCCGTGCAGGTACAACAGTGGCTGGCGACCAAATGACGCCTCCAGCCACTGTGATCGGTTGCCATCAGGGCGCACTTCACACAAGCGGTAATGAAAGGCGACAACGCGGTTGGTGTCCACTCGCATGGTCAGATGAGACGGAGGCTCCTGCACGCTGCTGAAGTTGACGGCCGCGCCTTCTACGCGCTCTTTGGGCGCCGGTTCAGCCGCCGCCTTGGCAGCCACCGCGGATGTTGCGGCAGCCGGTTTTTTGGCTGCGGCTTTGCCGGCCGCCGGCTTGGCGGTGGGGGCCTTGGGGGCTTTTTTGGCAGTGGTTGTCACAGCGGTGCTTTTGCCGCCGGCTTTGGTCTTGCTGGCAGCGGCGCTGGTTTTGCTCGGGGCCGGTTTGGCAGCTGCCTTGGTGGCAGTGGTCTTGCCTGCAGCCTTTTTCGGCACTGCCGTTTTGGCAGCAGCTGCCTTGGGGGCAGCTTTGGTAACGGCTTTTTTGGGCGCCGGCTTGCTGGCCGTGGCTGCCTTGGACACTGGCTTTTTAGCAGCTGCGGGCTTGGCTTTAGTTGCCGCCGGCTTGGCCTTGGTCGCTACGGGTTTGGTCTTTGCTGCCGCGGGCTTGGTTTTTGCTGCCGCAGGCTTGGTTTTGGCTGCCGCAGGCTTGGTCTTGGCTGCCGCAGGCTTGGTCTTGGCTGCCGCAGGCTTGGTCTTGGCTGCCGCAGGCTTGGACTTGGCTGCCGCAGGCTTGGCAGGGGCCGCTTTTGCTGCCGGTTTCTTCGCAGCGGCAGCCGCTTTGGTTGAAGCCTTGGCCGGCGCCTTGGTCGATTTGGTTGCGCTGGCAGCTGTGGCGGCCCTGGCAGCAGGTTTTTTCGCGGCAGTTTTGGTCGACGCAGTCTTCGACGTTTTAACAGGTTTGTCAGCGCTGGTGTCGGCTTTTTTGGTGCGTGTTGCTTTGCTTTTAGTGTCAGTCATACCGATCTCTCTCTGTCAGGATGATCGATTCTAGCAGATTGCTCCGTCTAAGAAATACGTCTCCTGGCTTTGTTTGTTTTTCGGCCTCCGGTTCTGCAAAAAAACCATTAGAATCAGGCCCGCATCTGCGATATGTTCAATGCCTGTGCGCACTTGCTCACCCGCCAGGACACGGAGGCATTAACATGTCATTAAAAGACACCAAAACGGAACAGAACCTCAAAGCGGCCTTTGCCGCCGAGGCTCAGGCCAATCGCCGCTACCTGTATTTTGCCCAGAAAGCCGATATCGAGGGCCAGAGTGAGGTGTCTGCACTGTTCCGGGCAACCGCAGAAGGTGAGACCGGACACGCTCATGGTCATCTTGAATATCTTGAGTCAGCAGGCGATCCGGTAACCGGGCTGCCGTTCGGCAGTACCGCCGACAACCTTAAATCAGCCGTTGCCGGCGAGACCTACGAATACACCGATATGTATCCGGGCATGGCCCGGGATGCCCGTGATGAAGGCTTTGATGAAATTGCCGACTGGATGGAAACCCTGGCCAAGGCGGAAAGGTCTCACGCCCATCGTTTTCAGAAAGCGCTGGAGCAACTGGAGGAGTGAACGGCACCATGAACGTGGCCGCCAACCGCAAACTGACCAGCGCCGACATTGGCACGCTGGCCCAGTATCAGCAACAACGCCATACCATTCGCCGGGCCATGATTGCCTACAAGAACACCCGGCGGGTGGCGCTGGGCCCGCATGTCACCCTGCATTTTGAAGACCGCCTGACCATGAAGTACCAGGTCCAGGAAATGATGCGGGCGGAAAACCTGCATCGCGAACAGGATATTGCCCAGGAGCTGGCCGCCTACAACCCTTTGATTCCAGACGGCAATAATCTTAAATGTACGCTGATGATCGAGTTTTCCGACGCCGGACAGCGACAGCGGGCGTTATGCGAACTGGTCGGCCTGGAGCACAGCATAGACCTGCAGATTGGCGATTACCCGGCAGTGACGGCCATCGCTGACGAAGACCTGACCCGGTCAACGATGGCCAGGACCTCAGCTGTGCATTTTCTGCGCTTTCAGTTGACCAACGATATGATCGCCGCGGCTCTTGCCGGTGCCCACTGGTCGCTGGCCAGTCATCATCCCGTCTACGCGCACCGGCTTGCACCGCTACCACAGACCATTGCCAGCACCCTTTGTCGTGATTTTTGCATTGCCGCCAGTTGTGACGCTGGTTTGGACCCTGCCACTGCCAGCGACAACTGACAGCGTAAGCGGAAATGGTGTATAATCATCGGCTTTTCATGGTAAACCCAAAGGTTGACAGCATGTCCAAGTCTAAAAAAGATCTGCCCGTTTGTGACCGCGATGATCTGGCCCGCCAGATGGCAGCTTTCGTCAAGTCGGGCGGTAAAGTCCAGCAGATCCCGACCGGCACCAGCGGCCAGACGCATACCCGCGGCCCACGTCAGATCATCCTGAGCCACAAAACCGCCAATTGAGTTTTAGTGTGATGTTGATAGATCAGTCTGCGTCCACCCTGCTGACCTCGTAACCCCGCTCGGAGAGCATCGCCAACAAGCCATGCTCTCCGACCATATGTGCGGCACCAACAAGCACAAACTCGGTACCCGGCTGCGCAAACATTGCCTCGATCTGCGGTATCCAGTTGTGGTTTCGTTCCACCAGTATTCGGTCATACAGCTCAGGGGCCTCTTCCAGCATCGGCGTGATGAACTGCGCCTCCAGCGAGGCCCGATCGCCCGCGCGCCAGGCCGTCAACAGGTCCTCCAGCGCCTCTCCCACCGTTTCCAGATCGCGCAATGTATAGGCGACAAAGTCACTTTCATATCCTTCGCCCATGCTGGCCAGCATGGCAATTTGCTGATCAATGGTTTCCAGCTCGCCGCGCGTCTTACCATCACCCATTGCCCGCGTGCTGAAATAGGCGTCGACGCCCTGCGGGGTAAATCCCCGGCGCTGGAATTCGATCATTGACAGGGTGCTGAGCAGCATACCGGGCTTGAACTTCTGCATCATCGCCATGGGCAGCCCGGCGCGCTCTGCGTGCGTTGCCAATGCCGCATAGGTCTCCGCGTCCAGCACGCTCTGCAGGGTGCGTTCGTCCTGATAGGTCAGCTGCTGCATCATGCGCGCCTGCACCGACATATCCATCATCTGGCTGGGGTCAATCTCGAAAAACAGCCGATCCGATGCCTCATAGGCGATCTCAAACGCTTCCGGTAGCGGATAGTCCCGGGAGCGCAACAGGTGGATGGTGCCGCCCAGAAACACCGAGCTGCCATCCTTGCTGGCCTGCCACACCGGCGCATCGGCATGCGTCGGCAGAGACCCGACAAACAGCAGCAGCGTGGCCACCAGCAATTGCAGCAGGCCCCTCGTCAGCGTGAAGCGCTGCACTTTTACCGGCATCTCTGATAGTTTTACACACCTGTTCATTATTGCTCCTGTTCCTTTATGGCAAAGTTGCTGTTTCGATTACGCCACGTCCCTGAAGACGAGGCTGCTGAAGTCCGTGACCTGTTGACCACGCACAACATTTCCTTCTACGAAACCAGTGCCGGCAACTGGGGCATCTCCATGCCCGGCCTCTGGCTGCATCATGATGCCGATTACCCGCAGGCCCGAGCACTGCTGGATGACTACCAGGCGGAGCGTCGACAGCGGATGCGTGCCCAATATGAGGCAGAACGGGCCGCCGGGACCGCAGACACCCTGCTGACCCTGTTGCGCCAGGACCCGATGAAAACCATCGGCTACCTGATTGCCATCATTGCGGTCGCGGCCATCTCCATACTGATATTCTATTGAGGGCGCTGGGTAACGGCCGCCTCGGTATTCCTGAACTGTAGTAGATCCCAGCCGCCAGCATCATTGATTTAGTGTATCAATGCGGGTGACACCACGATCAATAGAGTTTATCTATCATTGTGCAATAAATATTTCATTTTACCTAAGCTGACTTCGCCGCTATCATGGCGTCCGTTAACTTAAACAGCCACCCCCTCTTATGGAACGGCTACACGGCAAAGGAGCATTAACGTGTCATTGATCAACACCGAAGTAAAACCATTTAAAGCAACTGCTTTCCATAACGGCGAATTCGTGGAAGTCACTGAAGCGGATATGAAAGGCAAGTGGTCAGTGGTATTTTTCTACCCGGCCGACTTCACCTTTGTATGCCCGACCGAGCTGGGTGACCTGGAAGACCATTATGCCGAGCTGAAAAGCCGCGATGTGGAAGTATACAGCGTGTCAACTGACACCCACTTTACCCACAAGGCGTGGCACGACAATTCTGAAACCATCGGCAAAATCACCTATCCGATGATCGGCGACCCCACTGGCATCATCAGCCGTAACTTCGAGGTCATGATCGAAGAAGTGGGCCTGGCAGAACGTGGTACGTTCGTGATTGACCCGCAGGGCATCATCCAGATCGTTGAGATCTCTGCTGGCAACATCGGCCGTGATGCATCAGAGCTGCTGCGCAAGGTTAAAGCTGCCCAGTACGTTGCCAAGCATCCTGGTGAAGTGTGCCCGGCCAAGTGGAAAGAAGGCGAAGCCACACTGGCACCGTCACTGGATCTGGTCGGCAAGATCTGATTCCACTGCTTTGATCGCTAACATTGCATGATCTTAGCCCGAAAGCCCGGGCGTGAACCGTCCGGGCTTTTTGTGCCCGAAATTTGTTGTTTGACTACAAGTATACCCGTGGATAGCTGTCGTAAAGAGGAATTAACCCGATGTTAGACGCCAACATGAAGACCCAGTTAAAAACTTATCTGGAAAAAGTCACCCGTCCGTTCGAAATTGTCGCCTCGTTGGATGACAGTGCCAAGTCCGGCGAGTTGCGCACGCTGATCAATGACATCGCGGGTCTGTCCGACAGGATTACGGTACGGGAGGACGGCGATGATGTGCGGCGCCCGTCATTTGCCCTGCAGCGCCCCGATGCCGACATGCACCTGCGATTTGCCGGTATCCCCATGGGTCACGAATTTACTTCACTGGTGCTGGCACTGCTGCAGACCGGTGGTCACCCGCCCAAACTCAGTGACGAAAAAATTGCCCAGATCAAGGCCATCAAGGGTGAATTTGTGTTTGAAACCTATTTTTCCCTGTCATGCCAGAACTGCCCGGACGTGGTGCAGGCGTTGAACCTGATGGCCGTGCTGAACCCCAATATCCGCCACGTCGCCATCGACGGGGCCCTGTTCCAGGACGAGGTTGATCAGCGCCAGGTCATGTCAGTGCCCAGCATTTACCTGAACGGTGAAGCCTTTGGTCAGGGACGCATGGGCGTTGATGAGATACTGGCAAAAATCGATACGGGCGCCGCTGAGCGTGAGGCGGAAAAAATCAGCAACAAAGCACCTTATGACGTACTGATCGTTGGTGGCGGGCCGGCTGGGGCCGCTGCCGCTATCTATGCCGCACGCAAGGGCATCCGCACCGGTGTTGCCGCCGAACGCTTTGGCGGTCAGGTACTGGACACCATGGCCATCGAGAATTTTGTGTCAGTCCAGGAGACCGAGGGTCCGAAACTGGTGCGTGAACTTGAGGAACACGTCAAACAGTACGATGTTGACATCATGAACCTGCAACGGGCATCCGCGCTGGTGCCGGCTGAAGAGCCCGGTGGCCTGCACGAAATAAAATTCGCCAATGGCTCATCTGTACGCTCAAAAACCATTATTCTGAGCACCGGTGCCCGCTGGCGCGAATTGAATGTGCCCGGTGAAACCGAGTACCGCAACAAGGGCGTGGCGTACTGCCCACACTGTGACGGCCCGCTGTACAAAGGCAAACGGGTGGCTGTGGTAGGTGGTGGCAACTCGGGTATTGAGGCAGCCATTGACCTGGCCGGCCTGGTCAAGCACGTCACCGTGCTGGAGTTTGCCGATACCCTCAAGGCCGACGATGTCCTGCAACGCAAATTGCACAGCCTGCCCAATGTTGACGTTATCACCTCGGCGCAGACCACCCAGGTACTGGGCAACGGAAACAAGGTGACCGGCATTGAATACAAAGACAGAAACAGCAGTGACTTGCGCACCATCGAGCTGGAAGGCATTTTTGTCCAGATAGGCCTGCTGCCCAACAGCGAATGGCTCGGCGGCACGGTCACCACCAGCCGCCACGGCGAGATCGAGATTGACGCCAGGGGCCAGACCAACATTCCCGGTGTATTTGCTGCCGGCGATGTCACCAATGTGCCGTATAAACAGATTATCATCGCCATGGGCGAAGGCTCGCGCTCATCGCTCAGTGCATTTGATTATCTGATTCGTCACTGATTCCGCCATTTTTACCGCCTGTGCAAGGCAGGCGGTAAAAATCGGGGATTGCCTTCTCCGATGATCCGCTGCATAGTTCCAGTCGTAAGCCCTTGCTTGTAGCTTTAATCAGGACCGAACGGATGCACGAGCCTAATAATCAGAAAAACCAGCCCAATCCTCTCAACCAGTCGCGCCGCACGGACCCCATTCAGCAAATCCGTACCAAACGCATTGGACAGGGCATTCTGGTCATGCTGCTGGCAATGATCACCCTGTCACTGGTCACCTTCCTCGACGGCCAGAGCGTTGTCGTGGTGGCGCTGATATTCACCATTGCCTTCCTGCTTGTATCACTCCTGCTGTTGCGCAAAGGCTATCCGCAGGCTGCTGCAGCACTGACCGTGTTTGTGATGTTCGTCTGTGTCGCACAGGCCATGTGGGGCGGTGCCGGCCTGCGTTCATCTGCCCTGACAGGTTATCCGGCGGTATTGCTGTTCGCCATGATCATGCTGGGCAAACGCACTTTCTACGTGGCACTGGCCGCCATGGTGGCGTATATGGTATTCCTGATATTCGCTACCCAGAGCGGCTGGCGGACTGGCACCGAGGAAGCCATGGGGTATCGCTGGCTGGGTGACTATGGCGTCATCCTGATTGCCGCAGCCTTCATCATTCGCGTATTGGCCTCGGACCTGCTGTCCCTGCTGGACGCATTGCATGTGCAGATGGACGATGCCACTCAGTCGAAATTGCGGGCCGAGCATATCGCCAATCACGACAATCTGACCGGGCTGCCCAACCGGCGTATGGCCGAGCAATACTTCCATGAACTCTTGCAGCTGAGCCAGGAGAAAGCGGCAGGTGTGGGTCTGGTCTTTGTTGATGTCGACAATTTCAAGACCTTCAATGACTCCCACGGCCATGATCTGGGCGACGAGCTGCTCCGCCATTTAAGCCAGACCATCAGCTCACAGCTGCGCAAATCCGATCGCCTGGTCCGTATCGCCGGCGACGAGTTCCTGATCCTGCTATCCAATATTTCAAAAAGCGCGGATGTTGAAATTATTCTGGAAAAAGTGCGTCGTGCAGTTGCCAATCCGGTCACCATCCGCAGCGAAACCCTGATACCCGCCCTGTCCATGGGCATCGCGCTGGCACCGGATCATGGCCATGATTTCCGGGAACTGGTTACCATGGCCGACCACGCCATGTATCAGGCCAAGGCCGCCGGACGGAATCAGTACCAGTTCTTCCGCCCGAACTAATACATACCTTTCACATTCATGGGCAGCGCAAACAGACTGCTGCGGGCCGTGACAAACAGCACATCACGATCAGGTCCGCCAAAGGTCATGTTGGCCGGTGCCAGCGGGAAGGTCAGTGTCTCCAGCAGCTCGCCCGTCGGGCTGTAGACGGTGATGTTGTTGCCGCCCGTCAGGTAAAGATTACCGTGCTCATCCAGTGTTACACCGTCTGAGCCCTGACTGGCCAGCAGGCGTTTGTTGGCGATTTCTCCCGGGGCGGTGATGTCATAGGCATAGGTTTGGTTGCCCAGATGGTCAGCTACGTAGAGCGTCTCCCCATCGCGGGTACCAATAATGCCATTGGGCTTGACCAGATCGGTGATAATGGCTTGCGCCTCATCTGCACCAGGCGCCAGATAGTACACATAATAGCCAGGTTGCGGGTTATTGGATTCGTTGCCATAACGCGGATCGGTAAAATAGATGCCACCGGCAGCATCCACCCACAGGTCATTGGGGCTGTTGAACGGCTGACCATTGTGTTCATCAATTACCACAGTGGCCTGGCCATTGCTGTCCAGCGCAGTGATACGGCCAGCGCCCCCTTCGGCAGCAAATAATTGCCAGTTACGATCAAAAAACAGGCCATTGGTACCGTTGCTGTTCTCACGGAAGGTCTGCAGCTCGCCATCGTTGGTCCAGACATAGTTAGTATTGGCCGGTATATCCGAGAAATATACATTGCCCTCGGCATCAGCAGCCGGCCCCTCGGTAAATATAAACCCATCCGTCAGTAACTCGACCTCGGCGCTATTGGCAACCAGATCAGAATCCTGGGCCAGGGCAGGGCCGGCTACCAGGGCAAGCACACCAACAAGTGATCGTAACTTCATATTTTTCATGATCAGAGACTCCATACTGAGGTGAGTTGTTTCGGGTCAGCCACGACCCAGAAATGGCTGGCGCGGATCCAGCACCGTGGCATCGATAATGGTAGCATTCTGCGGCATGCTCAGCATCAGCACCGCTACCCGCGCAATGTCGGCGACTGCCATCTTGGGTTCGTCAACCACGGACTTGGGGGCTTTATCCCATATATCAGTGTGGACATTGCCCGGATGCAGACAGCTCACCATGATGCCGATTTCGCGCCCTTCAATAGCCAGTGCCCGGGTCATGCCCTGCAGGCCAAATTTGCTGGTGGTGTAGGGCACAGAACCAAAGCGGGGCGTTTCCGAAGAAATACTGCCGATATTGAGAATACGGCCGCCGCCACTATCCTTCATCACCCGAAAGGCTTCGCGACTATACAAAAAGGCGCCATTAAGATTGGTATCCATGACCATCTGGAAGTCTTTCAGACGCAGATTCTGCACCGCACCGGCGCGGGCAATACCGGCGTTATTGACCACGGCATCAACTTTGCCGAACAGTTCCAGGGCACGGGCAAACACGGCGACAGTGTCATCTTCGCTGGCAACATCCGCTGGCATGCCAGACAGGGCAGGGTGATTAACGGCGCTCAATGCTTCATCAACACTGGCTTGCGAGCGGCCGGTAATCAATACCCGGCCTCCTTCGGCCAGCACCGCTTCGGCAATCGCCTTACCGATTCCGCGCGTGCCGCCAGTAATGATTATTCCCTGCTGTTCCAGCAACTGCGCCATGGTTCGATCCTCTGCATGTAGTCATATGGCGCAGACCTTATCACTTCACTGCGAACTTGACCACTGCCCGGCCAGGCTTGATGGCGGGGCGCCGTCGGCCAGCGTTGGCCTGACCAGAAGTCCGCTCATGGCAGTTGGCAATTGTGATACCAGCAGCTGGTCGCCGCGGCCAAGCGCAGGGGAGCGTACCAGCACCCGGTAGTTGCCGGTGTCATCCAGGTGCTCGCCAACACGCTCGATCTCGACCGCCTGCAAGCGGTTGTCAGCAATACGATACACCCGGTTATTGTCGTAAACAGCATGCATGGGCAGCGCCACCACATTGGTTTCTTCAGGCAGCGATATGGTCAGGTTGACCACTGCCCCCAGCGCCATGACCGAGTCCGGGGCGACCCGGAAGAACGCATCAATCCCGCTTTGCCCGGTTTTCAACGCCCCGGCCAGACCCTGTAGCTCAAAACCCAGACGCTCACCGGCAATCGAGGTGGCCGCCACCACCGGCTGGCCCTGATCCAGCGAGCGGCGCAGACGCTGGGCAACATCAACCGGAATCGGCGCACGCACCTGCAGCCCGTCGTAGTCAGCCACCGACACCAGTGGACTGCCGGCGCTGATGCGATCACCGGTGGCCACCTCAAGTGCAATAATGCGACCGGAGAAGGGTGCCTTGATCTCCGTGTGTTGCCGATCCAACTGTGCCTGACCCAGTCTTGCTGTCGCTTCTGCGACCGCGGCCTCAGCCTGCTGTTCCTGATTGGGGAAATCCAGCACACGCGATTGGTGCTGGGCCAGTACCATCGCGCGCTCGGTGGCCTCATGTCGGACGTCATCGAGTTGCGCATCGGCAATCATGCTTTTTTTGTGCAGTGCTTCAAACCGCTGCAACTTCTCACGTGCCAGTTGTGCCTGAGCCTCATGATGAAAACCCAGCTCACGTGCCAGTTGATGCTCATTACGTATCGAGCGCAGCGCTGCTTCGGCTCGCGTCAGTGCCGCCTGCGCGGATTGCTCTGCCAGCCGTACCTCGGCATCGTCCAGGCGCAGCAGTGCATCGCCCGCGTCCACCCAGTCGCCTTCACGCCGCAGGACCTGTGCCACGGTTGCAGTCACACCGGCACGCAGCGTCGCTGACTGGTCAGTTTCCAGTTTGCCATAGACCTGGATGGTCGGCGCCATCGCTCCGGGACTGACCTCCCGGTAGGATACCGGCCATTCGCGTTCAGCGCGCTCAACGGGTTCGGCATTGGGGCCGGTGGCAGCCACCAGCATGCTCAATATCAGCAGCATGCCAAACACCAGGCCACCAGCGGCCTTCGCACCCAGATACCGGAAGCGGGCCAGGGTTCGACCCGGAAAATATTGCTTGTTCATGATCACAGTCCTTTTTGTGACAGCTGATTCAAATTGGCTGTGCGCGACAGCAGTCGCGACAGTAACACCTTGCAGTCTTCAATCAGTACAATCAGTGCCGGCACTACCAACAACACCAACAAGGTCGCAAACGCCAGGCCAAAACACAGCGTGATGGCAATTGGCACCATGTAAATGGCCAGACTGAAGGTTTCAAACATCAGTGGCGACAACCCGGCCACGGTGGTCAGTGATGTCAGCATCACCGCCCGGAACCGTGATAGCGCAGCGCTGCGCACAGCGTCTCTCAACGCAGTGCCCGCCGCCAGTTCACGACGCAGAAAGCTGACCAGGACAATAGAGTCATTGACCACTACACCGGTCAGCGCAAAGAATGCCAGCATGGTCATTACCCCGAGATCCACACCCATCACCCAGTGTCCGGCGATGGCGCCGGTCAGGCCCAGCGGGATGGCAATCAGAACTGCCAGGGGCCAGGTGTATGAGGCAAATGACCAGGCCAGGATCAGGTAAATAAAGATCAGGGTCAGGACCGCTCCCAGCTGCATCGCCGCCATCAATTGCTGGTTGAACAGGCTTGAACCGCCCAGATCAGAGCTCAGACCATAACGCTGATTGATATCCTGCAATGGACCGTCGGTAACGCTGGCCAGGATCCGCTCAGCATTATTCTGCTGATTGTCCACCGAGGCGCTGACCATCACCGACATGGAGCCACCGTTGTGATTGATGACATCAATACCACGACGGGTACTCAACTCAGCCACCTGACCCAGCGCCACGATGTCGCCGGACGGTGTGCGAACCGGAAACTGATTCAGCGAGGCAATATGATCCCGCTCGACATCCGGCAGCATCAATAATACTTCCAGTTCGGTGTTGTTCTGGTTGAAGATCTGTACCCGGCTGCCGTAGTAGGCCGCACGCAATTGCTGACCCAGTGCTGCCGTGGTCAAACCCAATGATTTACCCTGCGGCGTCAGCGAGAAGATCATCTGGTCTTTGCCATATGGCAGGTTGTCATAGATATTGCTGACCCCATCGTAGCTGGCCAGTACGGTCTGCAGCTCCTCGGACGCCTGTTTCAGACTGTCCAGATCGTTCCCGCGCAGCACCAGTGACATGTCCGGCGCGCCACCATTGGCGCCGCCGCGCACCTCCAGTACCAGTTGCTCCACATAGGGCGGCGTGGTTACCTTTGCCTGCCACTGGTCAACAAACGGCTGAGGCGCCAGCGAATAGACATCCTCCCAGGCATATTCGATACGCATGGACCCATATTGCAGTCCAGTCTTGCGCTCCTGATTCAGCAGTGCTGAATTGAACCGCACAAAATAACCATTGATATTATTGGCGCCGTGTTCGGTATTGGTCTCTTCCAGCGTCTGTTCCAGATGCGCCATGAACGATTCGCGCTGCTGAGGCGTGGCATCAACCGCAAAACTGACATTGGCTTCCAGCATCTGCAGACTCACACCGGTCACAAAGTTCATGCTCACGCGGCCACTGATCACCAGGCTCATGGCCAGAATCACACAACCAAAGGCAGTCAGTAACGTTGCGAACGGCCGTGCCAGCGCCAACTCCAGCACCGGCCGGTAGTAACGGTCGCGCATGCCATAGAAAAAGCGGTCGAATTTTTCACGAAATGCTGAACGCTTGTTGCGATCCATGCGCGCGAAACCGTGCTTGAGGTGGGCGGGCAGTACCAGGAAACACTCTACCAGTGACGCAACGATGACGCAGAACAGCACCATGGGCATGGTCGCAATCACTGCACCCATTTCACCGCCGGTAATCAACAACGGCACAAACGCAGCCAGTGTGGTCAGCGACGACGTGACGACGGGCATGAACATGCGCCTGGCGGCGCCGGAGGCAGCGTCCTCGGGCGAAAGGCCCTGTTCAAACAGGCTGACGGCATCTTCACCCACCACAATCGCGTCATCCACAACGATGCCCAACGCCATGATGAAGGTGATCAATGCCAGGATATTGATGCTGCCTTCGAATATATAAAAGTACAGCATGGTCGCGAACAGGAAGCTGACCGGGATCCCTGCCATCACCCAGAACGCGGTACGGGTATTGAGAAACACAAACAGTGTCAGCACCACCAGTACCAGACCGGACCAGGCATTGCTGGCAATGACTTCCAGTTGCTGTTTCAACAGCAACCAGACTTCCTGGTAGACCTCAATGCTGATGCCTTCCGGCAGTTTGGGACGGGTCTGATCCAGCCAGTTCTGCAGCACCTGCGCCGACAGCATGGCATCGGAGTTGGTGATGCGGTACAGGTTCATTTCAATGGCCGGCTTGCCGCTCTGGCTCAAGACTGGCTGCCCGGCGCGCGGCCGTTTCTCGATCTGTGCCACGTCACCCAGACGCACCAGGGCGCCACTTTCCGGCACACGCACTTCCAGCTGTTCAAACTGGAAAATATCGCGGCGCTGATCCAGCGCACGCAGCTGCATCTCGCCCTGCTCGCGAGCAATGGTGCCGGCAGGCACGTCTGCACTGCGTTGCCTGACCTCGCCGGCCAGACTGTCCAGTGTGGTATTCATTGCCAGCAGCCTGGCGCTGGAGACCTGTATGGCCATCTCCTCTTCGGGCAGACCACTGAACTCAATGCGGTCAACCCCGGCGGCATACAGTTCACGTTCAAACTGCCGCACCAGCGGCGCCATTTCGGTCACTGAACTGCCACCTGTTACCAGCAGCGAGGCGATGTTTTCGTAGTCGGTGCCGCGTCGCGCCACGATGGGTTCCATGTCCGCAGGCAGGTTGCGTACCCGGGCGATCCGGTCACTGACATCGTCAATGACTTTGCCCATGTCCGCGTCGAACTGAAACTCCATGCGAATGCTGGCCGAGCCCTGCGTGCTGGTAGAATACAGTTGCTGCAGGCCCACCATGGTGCGCAGCTGCTGCTCGATGGGAACCACAATCAATTGTTCAACATCTTCCGCCGACGCACCCGGCCAGCTGGCATTGACGAGGATAACCGGCCATTCCACAGAAGGATCAAGCTGGGTGTTGATGCGGGCGGAAGCCCACAGACCGGACAGGATCATCATGATCATGACCAGGTTTGCCGCAACCTTGTGGCGAGTGAATAAATCGATGATGCCTGTCTTTGTCATTTTCAACACAACCTGTGCTTGTTCTCGACTCAGGGAAACTTCCTTGAGCAGGAACAATTCACAGATCATGCCAAAATTCAAATCACTGATTTATTTATATATTTTTTTATACTGGCGGGAAATGCCAATGATGTTCAGGCTGGATTGGACTAACAGGTGGTTTTTTTGACCACCTGCAACGCAGCTGAACCCGGCGCGATGCCTGGCATTATTGAAAGCTATTGGTAACCTTTGGCCTGCAGTTCAAACAGGGTCGCGTATTGGCCGCCGAGCGCCAGCAGGCTGTCATGATCCCCCTGTTCGGTGATTTTGCCCTGATCCAGCACAATGATGTGGTCGGCAATCCGCACGGTGGAGAACCGGTGCGAAATGATGATGGAGATGCGATTGGCGGTCAGTTCGCGAAAATGGGCAAAGATGTCTGCTTCGGCTTTGGCATCAATGGCCGCCGTGGGCTCGTCCAGAATCAGCACTTCCGCCTGGCTGCGCATGAAAGCCCGTGACAGCGCGATTTTCTGCCACTGCCCCCCCGACAGCTCCTTGCCATCACGGAACCAGGTCCCCAGTTGGGTGTCGTAATCGTCTGGCATCTGCCTGATAAAATCAGCGGCCAGACCTTTTTCGGCGGCATCGGTGATCAGCGGGCGTTCTTGCAGATAGTCGACATCACCAACGCCGATATTTTCGCCGACTTTGAGCTGATAGCGGGCAAAATCCTGAAAAATGACACCTATTTTTTGTCGTAGCGCTTCAATATCCCAGGCCTGCAGATCCAGCCCCTGGAACAGGATACGGCCTTCAGTCGGCGTGTACAGTCGGGTCAGCAGCTTGATCAGCGTGGTTTTGCCGGAACCGTTTTCACCAACGATAGCCAGACTTTCCCCGGCCCGGATATGCAGATTGATACGATCCAGCGCGGGTGTCGCCGAGCCCGGGTAGTGAAAACTGACATTTTCGAACCGGATGCCGTCATCAGGCAGCGGGCCTGCCGTCTGGTCACCGGTAGGCTCCGCGACATTGTGGCCCAGGTATTCGGTAAGGTTGGACAGATACAGATTGTCTTCATACATCTTGTTGATGGATGTCAGACAACTGGTCACCGCACCCTGACCCTGCCGGAAGACCGCGATATACATGGTCATCTGCCCCAGAGTGATGGCGCCGGCCACTGCCGCAAAGGCCACCCAGCCAAAGGCAACATAAAACGCCACGCTGGCAATCAGCCCCAGGACATAACCCCAGAAGCCGCGGCGCAGCACCAGATTGCGGTCTTCCTGGTAAATATGGCGGAAGATGTCGACATATCGCTGCAGGAACAGCTTGCCAAGCTGCATCAACTTGACCTCTTTCACGCCGTCTTCACGCGTCAGCACCATCTCCAGATAAATCTGCATGCGCCGTTCGGATGAACGACGGCGCTGATTACGAAACGCTTCGCCAGCATATTTTGCTTCAGCCATGAACGCCGGTACCCCGGCCAGACCCAGCAACAGCACCGCCCAGGGCGAAAACTGAAACAGCAGGAAGCCATAACTGACCAGCGAGATGCCGTCGCGCAGAAGATCAAACGTGGCAATGACCAGGCTCAACGGCCGGCTCGATGCCTCGCGGCGGGCCCGCACCAGCTTGTCATAGAATTCAGAGTCTTCGAAGTTGGTCAGTTCAAGTGTCAGTGCCTTTTCCAGGATCATGACATTGACCTGATTGCCCAGCAGTGCGCGCAGCACCGACTGGCAGACAGTATTGGCTTTCTGTGCCCCGGTCATCAGTACAACCAGGCCCAGCTCAATGAGGATATAACCCAGCAGCTGGTCTGTGGCCGCGTCGCGCGCCGCACCCTCGGTATCAATCGCGGTGACCACGGCATCCACAATCAGCTGGCCGACCCAGGCAATGGCCGCTGGCAGAACCCCGGCGATCAGGGTTGCCAGTGCCATGGCAATGGTCAACCAGGCGCTGCTGCGCCAGACGATATCAATGGCGACACCGCTGTAGCGGAATACCGATACAAACCGCTTGATCCAGGCGACCGGCCTTGCCTGTGACAATGTAGATTTCACAATAGTGCGTCTTTCAAAGTTCGGTTTGCCGGCTCAAGCGGAATTGCTTCTGTCTCAGTATTTACTCTGACCGCCTACATTTCGGGGTTGTAGGCACGCAGCAGTATACGATCAGTATTACGCCCCAGACTGGGGTCAAACGGACCTGTGGTGCGAGGGTCGTCCTCGGCCGCCAGCAAATCGCTGCTGGCTACGCTCTCATAACCGGCATCAAACAGCGCCTGCTCGATTTCTTCCTGGGTGATGCGATGCAGCGAAGCATTATCCGCGCCTTCGTTACCACGGTGGTCGATGATGCCCAGAATGCCACCTGGCTTCAGGGTTTCCTTGACCGCCAGCAACATCGCCTGGGCGGCTTCCGGACTGTTGTTGTACAGATCATGAAAGTTCAGCGCGGTCAGCGCAAAATCCACGGTACCCGGCTCTATGCCCAGATCACTCATGTCGCGATCAACGCGCTGCACATTGGGCAGGCGATCACCGGCCAGACGGGCCTGAACGGCTTCCTCGGTATTGCGCATGCCCAGCGATCGCGGACTGTTCTGCATCAGCACGGTACCTTCAGGGCCCACGGCATGCGACAGTACTTCTGTGTACCAGCCCCCGGATGCCATGATGTCCAGCGCGGTCATGCCTTCTTCCAGGCCCAGAAAGCTGAGCACTGCCACGGGTTGACGGGCCGCGTCACGAGCCTTGTCTGCTTCTGCTCGATCCGGGTTGTTGAGCGCTGCCGTCAGGCGCGCCTCGTCAATTGCATAGGCTGACGTCACCAGCAGCGTCAATGCTGCGAATATGCTTGCCACTTTTTTCATTGCGATTCCCCTTCACTATGACTGTTATTTGAAATACGCCGTTATGGAGCGCGACCTGACCTGATGTATACGACACAAACAGGCAGACACCACAAATTGCCAGGCAATCGTGGCCAGAGATTTAACAGCATAGGGCAAAATGGCAGTAACTGGAAGGCAGACTGTGTAAGTGGCGGGACGAGCGGGTGGGGGAGAACGAGGAGGACAGCAGCGGCTCAGTGCAGGCGGCGCGACTCCATCAGCTCTTCTTCAAAGAGCTTTTTGACGCGTAGCAGCTCCTTCATATCACCCTCTGACTTAAGCAGTGGCAGGTGATTTTCGATATCCAGGATGATGTTGGTGATACTCCCGGTATCCAGCGCGCTGAGATCCACATCAAATGGCCAGCTTACCTCTTGGCTAGTGTCGTAACTCATGGCTTTACCGGCAGACCCCTGTAAACAAATTGGCAGACTGATAGACGTACCTAATTTGTCGTCCGTGCCGGACAAAGCTTTAACACTATTTTCGTCAACACCGGTTATTGAAAAACGTTATCGAGGCAGTCAGTGCGAGGCAAAAACAGGCGAAAAAGCGCAGTTTACACGTGAGTAAATGAGCATTTTGAGCCTGTTTTTAACGAAGCAATGGCAACGCAGATAGTTTTAGCCTAGTGCTTCGCGCATCAGGCGATTTTTTAGCAAAGGCCAGCGGTCAACCGCACGCATACCGGTGTTACGCAACCAGCGAACGGCCAGCGGCTGATCTGCGTACAGGCGCTTGAAGCCTTCCATCATCGCCATCATCGACAGGTTATGGGGCTTGCGGCGGCGCTGGTAACGACGCAGCACCATGGGATCGGCCAGTGCCCGCCCGGTCCTGCCGGCACGCAAAAGCTCCTCCGCCAGCACCTGCACATCCAGCAGCCCCAGATTGGCGCCCTGACCGGCCAGCGGATGAATACTGTGCGCAGCATCACCGATTAACACCACGGAGTCCCGGTAGTAGTCACGGGCGTGACGCTGGCGTAGCGGGAAGCTGTAGCGTTGCGCACACGCGGCAACCGGGCCCAGCCAGTGTTCGCTGACCTGGCTCAGCGCCTGGCAGAAGGCAGCATCATCCATGGCCATCAGGTCCGTTGCCCGTTCCGGCACCAGCGACCAGACAATGGAACAGTAATGTTCCGTATTCGCTGTTCCTGCTGCCGATGCCAGCGGCAGGAATGCCAGCACACCATCATCCATGAAGCACTGCCGGGCGGTGAACTGATGCGGGTCGCGGGTTTTGATCGTGGTGACGATGGCATGGTGTTCGTAATCCCACTCCCGGGTGTCAAAGCCGGCCAGCCGGCGCAGGGGCGAATTGGCGCCGTCTGCCGCGATCAGCAGCCCGGCACTGAGACGCTGCCCGCCAGTCAGGGTCAATTGCACGCCGTTTTCCGGCTCTGGCTGATAGCTTTCCAGTGTCGCCGGTGCCAGCACCGTCAGTGCGGTGCCACTTCCGGGCGCACTGGCCAGCTGTTGCAGACGGTCATGCAGTGCCCCGGTGAGGACGCTGTTTTCCACGATATGGCCCAACTCAGGGGCGTGGATATCACGGGCAGCAAAATCGATGCTGCCGGTGCCATCCTGCTCGTGCACATGCATGTGGGTATAGGCACACAGTCGCTCGGCGGGCAGGGTCTGCCAGACCCCCAGGTTTGCCAGCAGGCGCTGCGACGCGGCCGTCATGGCGCTGACCCGGGCATCATAGGCATCCATACCGTCGGCCGCTGCCGCCACCCGGCCCCGCAACGGCTTGCTGTCCACCACCGCGATCCGCAAGCCGCTATCGGCCAGCGCCAGCGCCATAGTGGCTCCGGTTATGCCGGCGCCCACAATTACGATGTCATAGTCACTCATGGTCAACTCGCCTGGTTCGTGCCTGCCCCTATCTGTCGATGGCGGCATGGTCTATATTACGGCTTATCATAACGGTATCAATTCAGCCTTTACAGCAGGAGTCTAACATCCATGACAGCAGAAATGAGCCTGGACGCGGCACAAGCCCTGATCGGCACGGAAACCGGCCTTAGCCAGTGGCACACTATCAGCCAGCAACAGGTCAATCAGTTCGCCGACACCACCGGCGATCATCAGTTCATTCACCTGGACGAGGAGCGTGCCAGAGTGGAAACCCCGTTTGGCGGCACCATTGCCCATGGGTATCTGACACTGTCCCTGCTCAGTATGTTGGGGCCGGAAGCCGGCACCGTGCGCCTGTCCGGCACCAAAATGATCATCAACTATGGTCTGGACAAGGTGCGTTTTCTAAACCCGGTTCGGGTTGGCTCGCGTATCCGTGCCCGTTTTGTCATGCACAGCATTACCGAGAAGAACCCCGGTCAATACCTGATCAAACACCTGGTCACTATGGAAATCGAGGGTCAGGACAAACCGGCGCTGATTGCCGAATCGCTGGGCCTGGCCGTCACCGGCTAGGCCCCTGATTTTTCAGGTCAAACCTTCAAACAGATACTTCAGGACAGTAAACATGCACACACCCAGACAGATTGCGGCAAGAGGACTGATGATTGTGGGACTACTGACGCTTATTTCATGTGCCGGCGAACGCCCGTCAACGCTGGGCATCCAGAATGACCAACTGGCAACCTGCCCGGACTCACCCAATTGTGTGTCCAGCTTCGAGCAGCGCGACAGCCATGCCATTGCGCCCCTGACTGGCAATATATCGGCGGTACGCGCCGCACTCGAGCAAATGCCCGGTGCCGTCATCGTGACTGATGATGGCAATTACATTCATGCCGAATTTACCAGCCGACTGATGGGATTTGTGGATGACGTCGAGTTCCTGGCAGACCCTGCGTCTGGCCAGGTGCACGTGCGCTCAGCATCACGACTGGGTCACAGCGACCTGGGCGTAAATCGCGAGCGCGTGGAAAGCATTCGCGAGATGATGTCTACGATCTGATCGTCGCCGGGGAGATCACTGAACGCCGGTCAGCCATGCCCATGGCCTGGCGGGCAAACCAGCCTTTGGCTGGCGGCAGCAGGTCCATCAGCAGCAACCCAAGGTTGCGGCCCAGCGCGAGCGCCGGCTGGTCATTGGAAAACAGCCGCGTGGTGAGGTCGCTGAAGGCAATGGTCTGGCTCTGGTCGCCTGACTGGGCATCCAGAAATTCCTGCAACACATCCATGGCACCCAGATTTCTGTTGCGCCTGTGCGCATCCACCAGCAGCTCCGCCAGCGCCCTGGCATCGCGCAATGCCAGATTGAGACCTTGACCGGCAACCGGGTGCAGGGTATGGGCAACATTACCCAGTAGCACAATGCCGGGGCGAATCTGCTCCCTGGCTACACCCAGACTCAGCGGGAAAAGAGACCTGGCACCTGCATGCGTGATGCGGCCCAGGCGCCAGCCAAACCGCAGCTGCAGCGCCTCGATGAATTCCGCCTGCGGCAGCGCCATCATCCGCTCGGCGCTGCACGCCTGCGGATCCGAGCCCGTGTCATGGTCATCTGCCAGAGTCCATACCAATGCCCCACGATGCTGACGCTCGCGGCCCGTGACGTGATCTGCCAGTGGCAGCACGGCCAGTGGCCCGGTGTCGGTAAAACGCTCAAACGCCTGACCGTGGTGATCATTGGCAAAGGCAATATTGCAGATCAGGGCCTGTTGCCCATAGTGCTTCTGTTGCACGGTGATACCCAGTTGTCGACACAGGCCCGAGCGGCCTCCGTCGGCCAGCACCAGCAACCGGGTACTGACACGGTCACGTCCGGCTCCTTTTATGGTTAGCATGGCACCATCGCTTTGTGGCTGCACATGTTCAACACTGGCCGGCGCACACACGGTCAGGCGTTTGTCGTCGCGCAAGGCCTGTTGCAGCACGCGTCCCAGATGGCGGTTTTCGGCGACATAACCCAGCGCTGACACGCCCATCTCGCTGCTGTGCAGACGGGTAGCACCAAAATGGCCGCGGTCAGACACATGGATGTCACGAATGGCGGTGACGTCGCTGGCCAGTGCCGGCCACAAACCTGCCTGTTCGTAGATCAGGCGGCTGCCCCAGGACAGAGCGGTGCTGCGCGCATCAAAATCTGCATACTGGTCGCTGTTGTCAGTTGGCGGCGGCGCAGCGTCAAGCAACAACACCTGCAGATCACAGTCACGGGTCAGCCGGTCCAGCAATAGCGCAAAGCTGCCTCCCACCAGGCCGCCGCCTGCGATGACAATGTCGTATTGTGGTTTCAGGTCAGTGCTGGTCATGTTGCGTACCTGCTCATGCCCGTTGGGCCATCAGCGCCTCAATGGCATCGGTGGTTTTTGGCACCGCTTCGGTCAATACCCGGTTTCCGGTTCGGGTGACCAGTACATCGTCTTCGATACGGATGCCAATGCCGCGCCATTTTTTGGCGACCTTGTGGTTATCGGGCGCAACATAGATGCCCGGCTCAACTGTCATCACCATACCCGGTTCCAGCCGACGGGGCTTGTCGTTGTGCTGATAACTGCCGGCGTCATGCACATCTATGCCCAGCCAGTGACCGGCGCGATGCATGTAGAAATCGCGGTAGGCACCTTCTTCGATCAGTTTGTCAGCGTTACCCTTCAGCAATCCCAGCTCCAGCAGCCCGTGCGTGATAATCCGCACGGTCACGTGGTGAGGTTCATCCCAGGGTACACCGGGGCGGGTTGCGGCAATGGCTTCGAGCTGCGCCTTGAGCACGATGTCATACAGCGCCTTCTGCTCTTTGCTGAAATGACCGTTGACCGGGAAGGTGCGGGTGATGTCAGCGGCGTAGTAGTCATACTCACAGCCAGCGTCTATCAGGACCAGATCACCATCGCGCAACGGATCCCGGTTCTCGATGTAATGCAGTATGCAGGCGTTGGTCCCGGCGGCAACAATGCTGTTATAGGCGGGCGCGCGGCTGCCTGACATCATGAACTCATGCAGCAGCTCAGCTTCCAGATGGTATTCATAGCGGCCTTCACGGGCGGCCAGCATGGCGCGTTTGTGGGCGTGGGCAGAAATGTCAGCGGCCTTTTGCATCAGCGCGATTTCGTATTTGCTCTTGAACAGCCGCATCTCGTGCAACAGGGGGTCCAGCATGACAAATTGCTGCGGGGCTTTTGCGCCCATGCGGGCCCGGCTGCGGACATGCTTTACCCAGTGGCTGATGCGCTGGTCAAAAGCCGGGTCGCGCTCCATGCAATAATAGACCCGCTCGCAACCATCGATCAGGGTGGGCAGGATTTCATCCATCATGCTGATGGGATAAGCCTCGTCCAGCAACAACTGCGTTCTGGCCTGCTCCGGCCCGGCAAGGATGCCGGTCCACAGCTCCTTGGTCTTGTCCTTGGGCTGGCAAAACAGCACCACCTCACCCTGTTTGCGTCCGGGTATCAGCGCCAGCACGGCATCTTCTTCGGTAAAGCCGGTCAGGTAATAAAAATCACTGTCCTGGCGATAAGGATATTCGGTGTCATTGCTGCGCGTACGCTGCGGCGCTGCCGACAACAGGGCGATACTTTTTTTGCCCAGTTTGCCCATCAACGCCCGACGTCGCTTTTTTGCCTGCACATGAATATCCGTGCCGGCAATCTTGCCCTGAGGCTTTGCATTAGCCTTTGCCATAGATTTTCCTGAGATTATGTCCCGTGTTATTGACCGCCCACAGCCAGCTCTCTATAGTAAGGGTCCAGTAACCGAACCGGCCGGCAGAACCTCCTGTGCACTGACAAGGGCTCCTGCGTACGTAATCGATATGAATGACGATCAATTCAATACCCTTGATGAAAAAATCAATGCCCTGATCGCATTGTGTGCTGCCATGAAGCAGGAGAACCAGTTGCTGCGCGCCAGCCAGCATAACTGGCAAACGGAGCGCCAGCAACTACTGGAGAACAACCGCCAGGCCAAGAGTCGCCTGGAGTCAGTCCTCAGCCGCCTTAGATCCATGGAACAGTCGCAAAGCGCCTGAATGTGAAATCCTTATGAGCAATCCACAGGAAGAAGCCAGCACGGTCGTGGTTAAAATCCTTGATCGCGAATACCAGATCAGCTGCCCGCCTTCTGAACAGGATGCGCTGCTCAAATCTGCCCGTTACCTTGATGAAAACATGCGCAAAATCAAGGCGCGCGGCACTATTCATGGCCTGGAAAAAATCTCCGTGATGGCAGCACTTAACATCACTCACGAGCTGCTGCAGAAAAATCGCCAGATCAACGAATCGCGTCACAGTTCAGCCCAGCAGATCAAATACCTGGAAGACAAAATCGAACGCGCCCTGCACAACGCACGCCAGATCGAGCTGTAAGCCCCGCCTTTACTGCATCAGTAAACATCAGTCGATTTTGTTACAAAAAAGTTCGTGCTTTTACTCGATACCCCAAAATAACTTCTATATACTCGAATCATAGTCACCTGGAGTACAGGCCAGCTGAAAATGTTCTTGAGCCGATATCTGTTACTCCGGAGGCTCTTCGCAATGATGTTGTTGAGCATGTCCGCACGACGGAAAGCCTGATACATCGCTGGAGCCACCACCTGAACCTGTGGGTTCAGGACTATTTCGGCAGCGGTACTCTGGGTGGCTTCCACTCGCTGCGAGCGTCTGATCATCATCACTGATCACTGCATGAAACTTTCATCACCGATTCCACCATCCCCACCTGCCACTCGCAACACCCTGCGCCAACGCCTGCGCCGTGCGCGACGACAACTGTCTGTCAGTCAGCAACGCCATGCCGCCCTCGGACTGGTCCGGCAACTGCGCCGCACGCCAGCCTGGCAAGGCGCCCGCCGGATTGCCTTTTATCACGCCATCGATGGTGAAATTGACCCGGGACCGGCGCTGCGCCAGGCCTGGCAACAGGACAAAGCCTGTTATCTGCCCGTACTGCACCCCATCAGGGAAAACCATATGATTTTTGTCCGGGTCTGGCCGGGCAGTCGACTGGTGTATAACCGCTGGGGTATTCCGGAACCCAGGCCGACACTTAAACACAGCATATCGCCACGCAGGCTGGACCTGGTGCTGATGCCACTGGTGGGGTTTGATGAGGCAGGTCATCGTATCGGTATGGGGAAAGGTTTTTATGATCGCACATTTGCTTTCCGGCGCAGCAAATGTCATCGGCCCGCCCTGGTGGGACTGGGTCACGAATGCCAGCAAGTGGCTGAAGGAATCATGCCGTCAAGCTGGGATGTAACGCTTGATGCGCTGGCCACACCCAGGCGCTACCAGGCCCTGAGCCGTAATCACAGAAAACCTGAAAATCGCGCAAGTATTTGATTTATAAAAGGCCGCTTTGTGCCACACCACTAATCAGGACACTGAGTCCGAACAGAACAACAACGACCATTAGCATATCTGGTTTGCGTTTCATGAGATGTCCGCTACTGTTAACTATCTAATTATTTAATTATTCCATTTTCCAGTTAATTAAGCCTGCTATCTAAAAAACTATCAAGATATCCCTGCTAACGTGCTGAAGATTATTACAATAATACCTGGTTGACAATCATTCATTGTAAATATTTTGCAAATTTTTCACGACGCCATGGCGCTTATTTTTTTATCGGCACTTGCCTGAAATAAATATACTGTATATATTTACAGCTCCAAGACGCCCGACTCACTGACTGGCACCGGAGCATGCACATGATCACACGCGCATCCACAGACATCGCGACAACCACTGCAGAACACAAGGTTGAGCAGTTATTGCAGGAAACGCAGGATTTGTGGCGCGGCACCCGCAAGCAAGAGGCAAGCGCCCGTCATGCTGGATCCAGCCAGTCTGACAGCAGCGATTTTTTCGCCGGCAGCACCTTTGCTGACGACCTTTTTACCAGCGACCCTGCCCCCTTTGCCGCTGACAGCGCCGGCGAGGCAGGCCAGAGCACCGGGCATGCCGAACTGGATGCACTGCTGCCCTGGGGGGCATGGCCACAGTCCGGACTCATCGAGATGGTCAACAAACAGGCCGGTATTGGCGAACTGCAGCTGCTCGCCCCCCTGTTGCGCGAGCGCAGTCAGCAACAATCTTCCTCCATCCTGTGGATCGCTCCGCCTTATCCACTGCACGGCCCGGCCCTGGCGCAGATGGGCGTCAATACCCGCAACAGTTTTGTGGTACCGGCCCAGACCAGCTGCAATCAGGCTTTGTGGAGCATTGAAAAAGCCCTGCAATCCCGTGAATGTGGACTGGTGCTGGCCTGGCAGAACTGGCTCAGCGCACGGGTTATCCGCCGTCTGCAGCTGGCAGCACGGGAGGGCAATACGCTGGGTGTGCTGTTTCACCAGCGTCCGGCCGCACATTCACCATCCACACTGCAGTTGCAACTGAGCAGCGCCCCCGTCAGTGAAGCCGGTTATCGCAACATGGACGTGCAGGTGCTCAAGGCACGCGGTAGCCACAGACAGGGACGGGTACGCATCAAGCTGCCATGCTGAGCCGCAGGCGAAGCCAGCCGTTTGCCCACTCACCGCGCATCCCGGCTCGAGCTGTCCGCAGACCGGCAGCTGATGTCGCCATTGAAACGCATGTCCGCAGCAAACCGGCGACCCGCAGCCAACGCTCGAGCCTGTGGTATGCACTTTATTTTCCGGCACTGACCCGGATCAACACCGGTCCGGACACCGCAAACAGTGCTGCCGCCGCCCGACACTGCCAGCACATCAGCGACTACATCAGCCTTGACGGAGAAGATGCACTTGTCCTGGAAGTGGGCAGGAGTCTGCGTTATTTCGGCGGTCTTGCACACATCCGGCAAGGCATTGTATCCGGCCTGCCCGAGCCGTTACGGGTCAGCGGTTTTGTACAGGCGGTTGCACCCAGCGCCAGTGCCAGTTTACTGATGGCCCGGGCCGGTCTGGAGTCGGCCATCAGCAATCCCGAAGACCTGCGCTCACGCCTGGGCTGCATCCCTGTCAGCGCCCTCGCCATTGACCGGCGGATTCGCAGCAAGCTTGCCAAGTGCGGCCTGCTCTATTTAAGGGATATCTGGCGCCTCCCATTAGCGGAACTACGCATCCGCTTTGGCAGGCATTTCAGTGACTATATTGAGCAGTGTCTGGGAGTGCGCCCTGAGGCACGTCAACGCTGGCAGCCGGCAGCGAATTATCGCAACCACATTGATGCCGACCATGGCCTGCATTCGGTGCCGCAGATTATGGCTGCCTGTGAGCAGCTGGTGCATCAGCTTGAGAGTTTTCTGAGGAAAAACCACTTGTGCACTGACCAGCTGGTTTTTTTCATGGATCACGCCGCCCATCACCGGGAAGTCATCACGGTGAGCGTTCGCACTGCAGAGCGGTCGGCGCGACTGTTTCTGTTGTTACTGGAAACCCGGTTGTCGGCAATGACCCTGGCTGGCGAAGTTTATGCCATCACGCTTCAGGTTTCCCAGTTCACTGATTTCAAACCGGCAGGCGGGTTACCGCAAAAAAGCCGCCCTGCTACCCGACCACAAAACTCGCCATTGCTTGACACACTGGCGGCCCGGCTGGGCAGTGAGTCCGTACAGCGGCTGCGTTTGCAGCAGGATTATTGCCCCGAGTTCGCCACCCGGATGGTGCCCTATCTGACACCACTGCCGGAAGAGCATACTGCTGAGAGTTACAGTCACACCATCACCAGCAATCACAACCCATGCTGGTTGCTGCAGCCACCACGGCCCTTGCCGGTCCGCAACCAGCAACTGTATTACCTGTCGCCGCTGACCCTGTTACGCGGGCCACGCCGCATCGAAACACGCTGGTGGCAGGATCAGGGTATACGGCGGGATTATTATGTGGCGGCCAATGCCGAGGGGCATCTGCTGTGGGTGTATCAGGATCTGACGCACAGCGCACATGTCAAAAACCGTCAGGCAGCGTGGTATCTTCACGGCTTTTTTGGATAGTGCTGTCGGCATACGAGTAAGCCTAAAGCGCGTTCTGCCACAACTCTTCCATATAGGGGAAGCTCCAGTTTTCAAAATGCTCACGCGCCTCTATGCTGTCCTCAACACCGGAGGAAGACAGATCCAAAGTAGTCTGTGGCAGCGGCACACTGGAACGTATTGAAAAAAATACCCTGACCTTTGGTTTAAGCAATGATTTTTCACTTTGCTCGATAACCACTGCAAGACGCTGACTCTTTAATCGCACCAGCGAGCCTATCGGATAGATACCCACTACTTTAACAAAAGACTGAAACAGGACAGGATCAAAATGGCCTTTCCACTGCGCCATCTTCTGCAGTGATTCGGCCGGTCCCCAGCCTTTTTTATAAGGCCGATTTGAAGTGATGGCATCATAAACATCACAGATTGCACCCATGCGGGCATAGATACTGATGTCTTGACTTACCAGGCCGTTGGGATAACCACTGCCATCGTATTTTTCATGGTGGTGAAGGCAAACATCAATCGCCATGGTCGGAATATCGCCTGTGCGCAACAATATGTCTCTACCTCTTTCCGGATGTGATTTGATAATCTCAAATTCTGCATCACTCAAACGACCAGGCTTGTTAAGAATTTCATCTGGCACCGCCATCTTGCCAACATCATGCAGCAGGCCAGCGTAGCCGGCGTCACGTACCTGCTCCTCGCTCATGCCCTGCTCGCGTGCCAGCGCGACCATCATGGCGCATACCGCCACTGAGTGCATATAGGTATAGTCATCGGAAGTTTTCAAACGTGCCAGCGTAATCAAGGCATGAGGATGCCGGCTCACCGAATCGGTGATCTCATCAACGACCTGTCTCGCTTCAGCCATGGAAACGGTGTTGCCCATACGTGCTTCACCAAACATTTTCGTCACCGCGGCTCGGGAGCGGTTGCATAGCGCCCGCGCTCGCTTTAACTCATTGTGGAAGCTGCTCAGGGCAGATTTGGTTTCCTGTAAAACCGATGAAACCTTGGCGCCCTGATTGTTGTCAGCAACAGATTCGTCCCGGGACACCGGTTTCGTCACCGGGCTCTGGCTTCGACTTAAATCAATGCTGATATGGGTGATACCGGAGTGTCGTATTTTCGCCAAATCAGCCGAGTCCTCCAGCAAAAAGCTGGTTTTCCAGAAAGGATGGCTAAGCCAGGATCCGTGCAACTCGTGGATATACATACCCAACTGCAGGTCTGCGATTGGAATTTTCTTGATCATGTCAGCGTAAAAACTTTTGGTATTCTGGTGAACGGCGGATTGGTTCATGATAGCCGCTCGCGATGCGTCACGATAGTGTTAGAATCGTTCTTCCCATTTTTTACCATCACCACACCATGCCAGCCACCCAATCCGAGAACCATGCAGCCACTGCCAAAGCCTGGATTCAGATTCATGTTTGTGTGGTGCTGTGGGGCTTTACCGCCATTCTGGGCAAACTTATTACGCTGGAAGCATTGCCTCTGGTGCTGTGGCGCATGGGTCTGGTGGCGGCCAGCCTGTTTCTGTTGCCCATGGTATGGCGCACCGTGCTCGCCCTGAAGCCGACGCTGATACTGGCCTTCAGCGGTATCGGTGCGCTTGTTGCCATGCACTGGCTGACCTTCTATGGTGCCATCAAACTGTCCAATGCCTCTGTGGCGGTGACCTGTATCGCCACGGTGCCGGTGTTCCTGTCGCTGGTCGAACCGTTTTTGGCCGCACGCCGTTTTCAACTTAAAGAACTGTTGCTGGGGCTGATGGTGCTACCCGGCATCGTGCTGGTCGTCGGTGGCACGCCCCAGAGCATGAACACCGGCATCATCATGGGTATCGTGTCTGCCATGTTCGTGGCCCTGTTTGCCGCGCTCAACAAACGTCTTATTCTGCGCGCCGATCCGCTCAGTGTCACCGCCATAGAAATGGCTGCCGGGTGCGCGCTGTTGATGGTGATGGGCCTGATTGCCGGCTCACTCAGTACATTTGCCGACGTTGCCGGCATCATGGACAGCAACACGTCCATTTTTGCACTCCCGGCAGGCGCCGATATTTTATGGATGGCGGTACTGGCTTTTGGCTGCACACTGTTGCCGTTTGCCCTGTCACTGATGGCGCTGCGCCACCTGTCGGCCTATGCCAGTGCCCTGGCAGTCAATCTGGAACCCATTTACGCCATCATCCTGGCGGCCGTGTTACTGGGCGAGCAGCAGGAACTGAGTGGCCGCTTTTATCTGGGCGCCGCCATCATCATTGCGGTGGTATTGATCTATCCCTGGCTGATGCGTTCGCCGTCAGGCAAAGTCGCGTGACGCCACCTGCATCTCGCCCAGCCAGTCGCTGAGATCCACCAGTGTACCGGCAACCACATGGGTGACGCCGTCACTTTGCTGCAGATAACCGGCCACTCCCAGCAGGCTGGCTTCATGGACGGGCCGGTAATAACGTTGTAGCAACTGCGGCCAGACCACCACATTGATAAAACCACTTTCATCTTCCAGCGTCAGAAAGGTCACGCCAGAGGCCGTTTGCGGTCGCTGACGGCAGGTTACCAGCCCCGCCACCTTGATACGTCTGCGGTCCGGCAGTGCCGGCAGCTCATCGGCCTTCAATACCCCATGAGCAGCCAGGTGTTGGCGCCACAGCGCCAGTGGGTGCCGGCGCAATGTCAGGCCGGTGTGATTGTAATCCGCGACAATATCCTGTGCTTCGCTGGGCCGTGGCAGCATCAGATCCAGATTATCAGCGGTACGCCGGTAATGCTCGCCCAGCTCAGCGAACAGGGGCGGCAGCTCTTCCACCGCACTGGCATTCCAGAACGCACGATAGCGATCACTGGCCAGGCTGTTAAGGGCATCACCTGCTGCCAGCGCATCACTGTCCGTTTGCGACAAACCGGCGCGCCTCACCAGATCAGCAATGCTGACAAACGCACGCTCGGCGCGTGCCTGCACAATAGCGCGCATGCCATTGCCAGACAGTCCCTTGAGCATGCGCAGACCCAGCCTGAGCGCGTATTGCCGCGCCCCGGTGGTCATGGCCACCGGCTCCAGCGTGCAGTCCCCGTCGCTGAACAGCACATCAACAGACAGCACCTGGCCCCCGTGCCGCTGGAAGTCCTGTACCAGTTGTGATGGCCCGTAAAACCCCATGGGTTGACTGTTGAGCAGGGCACACACAAAAGCAGCCGGGTGATGGCGCTTGAGCCAGGCCGAGACATAGGCCAGCAGGGCAAAACTGGCAGAATGTGACTCCGGGAACCCGTAATCACCAAACCCTTTTATCTGTTGATAGATCTGCAACGCAAAGCTTTCTTCGTAACCCCTGGCGCACATGCCACTGATCAGCTTGTCCCGAAATGGCTCCAGCCCGCCTTTGCGCTTCCAGGCGGCCATGGCACGGCGTAACTGATCGGCCTCGCCACCACTGAACCCGGCGGCCACCATGGCGATCTGCATCACCTGTTCCTGGAAGATAGGCACACCCAGGGTTCTTGCCAGCACCCCGCGCACGGCCTCGCTGGGATAACGCACCTGCTCCAACCCCTGCCGGCGGGCCAGATAGGGGTGCACCATGTCACCCTGAATGGGGCCCGGCCTGACAATGGCGATCTGGATGACCAGGTCATAATAATTGCGCGGCCGCAGGCGCGGCAGCATGCTCATCTGCGCCCGTGATTCAATCTGGAACAGCCCAACGGTATCAGCCTGACAGATCATGTCATAGGTCTGCGTATCCTCGGCCGGCACATCAGCCAGCGCCAGCGGACGACCGCGGATATGGCCAACCAGATCCAGCGCCTTGCGTATTGCGGTCAGCATGCCCAGCGCCAGCACATCCACCTTCAGTAGTCCCAGCGTTTCCAGATCGTCCTTTTCCCACTGGATGACCGTACGATCGGCCATACTGGCATTTTCGATGGGTACCAGTTGCGACAATGGGCCTTCACTGATAACAAAACCACCCACATGCTGGGACAGGTGGCGCGGAAAACCGATGATCTGCTGCACCAGAAACACCAGGCGCTTGAGCAAGGGCTGCGACAGCGGTACCGGTTCCAGCCACACCGGCTCGCCATCACTGTCCATACGCAGGATGTTCAGCAACTGCTCCAGCTGGTCGCCGCCCAGCCCCAGCGCCTTGCCAACATCACGGATGGCGCTGCGGCGCCGATAACAGATAACGGTGGCCGCCAGCGCGGCACGGTGCCGACCATACTTCCGGTAGATATACTGAATGACTTCTTCGCGCCGCTCATGTTCAAAGTCGACATCAATGTCCGGCGGCTCATCTCGCTCTTTCGACAAAAAACGCTCAAACAGCAAGTCCAGCCGGTCCGGATCCACGGCCGTGATACCCAGGCAATAACACACCGCTGAATTGGCTGCCGAGCCCCGGCCCTGGCACAGAATATTACGACTGCGGGCAAACACCACGATGTCGTGCACGGTCAGGAAAAAATGTTCATAACCCAGCTCGGCGATCAGGGCCAGCTCGCGGTTGACGAGTGTTTTTATTTTCGCGGGCACACCCTGTGGCCAGCGCTGCCTCATACCCGCTTCTGTGAGCTGCCGCAGCCAGCTTTGTGGCGTCTCGCGCACCGGTACCAGCTCTCGCGGGTATTCATAACGCAGCTCGGACAGACAAAAGCGGCATTGCTCGGCGATGTGCAGCGTTTCCTGCAACAGCGCTGACGGGAACAACCGGCCCAGCGTTCGGCGCGTACGCAGACATTGCTGGCCATTGGCGGGCAGGGCAAACGCCAGCGCCGACACCGGTTTGCCCAGGCGAATGGCGGTCAGCGTATCGCGCAGCGGCCGCCGTTGCGGATGGTGCATCTGGACACCGCCACTGGCACAGATCGGCAAACCGGTGTGCGCTGCCAACGCCTGCAAGGCGGCCAGCTTTTCTTCATCACCGGCGTCCAGAAACAGCTGTGCGCTGATCCACAGGCGGCCCGGAAACAGGCCCGCCAACCAGTGCAGATCCGCTTCCCAGGTCTCGATAAAGGCAGCGATTGAGGATGCTGCCGGCGCAACGGGGAGCGCGTGCCCGGGCGCCAGCCACAAGACCAGACAGTCATCTCCAGCAAAGACTTCCAGCATGGCACGGGTAAGCAGGTAGTCACCTTTGTCGGCAGCGCCGCGGGCGTCACTGATGAGTGTGCACATTTGCCCATAACCGCGCCGATTGCGCGCCAGCAGCACCAGGTGAAGCCTGTCCTCGCAGATCAGTTCGGTGCCGATTATCAGCTTGAAGTGTGCAGCCACTTCGCCTGCAGACTTTACTGCTGCATAAGCACGCACAATACCTGCGACAGAGCATTCATCGGTAATGGCCAACGCCCGATAACCCAGCTCAAGGGCACGGTTAACCAGCTCCTCAGGAAAAGAAGCACCACGCAGAAAGGAGAAATTGCTGATGCAGTGCAGCTCGGCATAGGCCGGTTCCGCATCGGGCAGAGGGTTTTTAACGCACATAAAAAACACCGGCAAAACAACTGTATATTTATACAGTATTTTGCCAGTGTTTTAAACTGCTGCCTGCAACTTCCGGAAAACGCCGTCGAGCTGGCGTTCCTTAGTGAACAGGGTTCTTAATTGATCGGCGTGATGCCATCACCAATGGGTGACCCCGGGGCACGCAGATGGCCGTACAGCAGCTCCTCTACGAACTCCACGCACTTGTACTCCAGCAACTTCATGTTCTCGTCCTGATGACGGTACAGGTGCATGCTGATGGTCCAGGGACGCTCATAAACATTGGGATCGTTAACCGTCGCCTGGTACTGGATGGTGTTGCGATCCAGCATGGTATAACGCTCCTGCACATGCATGTCCCAACCGCTATGATAGTTTCCGGACCGGTCAAACCAGGTGTCAGGCATCTGGCCGGTGACATCAATCACCAGCGTGTCGCCATCCCAGGTACCGTTGTTGTGGCCCATCCAGCTGTCCACCTGGGCTTCCAGTTCCGGACGGTTCATGTGCACGATACGGTCGGCACCGGCAAACTGATAGGCAATCAGTGTGGCATCAGGTGCCTGGAAAATCTGGAACGGGTAAGGCTGATAGGTGGCGCGCGGTACACCCGGCAGATAACACTTGGTTGCCGGATCGCGTTCCAGCCAGTTGGCCTGGTTCTCTTCTTTCACTTCCCGCATGCCGGGCTTGTAAGGCAGCATGCCGCCTTCCACCACCCCCATGCCGGGCGGCACAGCCAAGTGAGCACCTGCCTGCAGGGCCGACAACGGACCGTGGCGCGCTTCATGCGGCTCAAGGTCCCAATACGCGGTATTCATGGCCTGCCAGATACCACTGAGGTTAGGCTTGCCATCGGGTGTGCGCGGAATCTCGGTACGTGACTGATTTTGCGCCTGGGAAACGTCCTGGGTCACCCAGAACGCGCTGACAGCCGCGGCCGTGGCGGCTACTGCAAAAAATGTTTTCAATTGTGTTTTCATGAACAACCTTGTTTTTATCTATTAAAGTCTATTCCGGTAACGAGATCATTGCTCCAGACGCATGGCCCGGTTGTTCTCGTAATCCCAGGTACCGTCTTCCACACGCTGTCCCTGCAGAATATTGACCATGCCGTAGTTACCTTCGTGGCAGGCATATTCAAACATCTCGCCATCGGCGCGGAACATGGGGACAACTCCGGTAATCTTGTCTTCAAACGCCAGAGGATCTTCCACTGTGAATTCATATTCGACCACACCCTCAGCGGTGCGGGTGAACTTCTCGGTCAGCGTCTTGTTGGAGCTGATACCGGTACCACGGAACGTCTGGGTCTTGCTGTTGAAGTTACGGGTTTCCACGACCAGCGTGTCACCTTCCCAATACCCGCGGGAATCACCAGTCCACTGAGTGATGCTTTCGGGAATGTGTTCGCGGCCGTCCATCGGCACGATACGCGACTCGTGGATCATTTCGTTGTAGATGACAAAATGGTCTTCGGTCTGGAACAGCTGTACGTTATTGTTGTACATGCTGGGCATGAACGGCGGTACCGAGTTGAAACCCAGCAGGCAGCGCTCGGAGATGCCACGATCTTCCGGGCCGTCTTTGGCAATACCCCCCACGGCAACACGCACCGGGCGCTCGCCATTGTAATCCGGGCCCAGGCCGCCAAAGGCAACCGGTGCACCCTCTACACGGGCCGGCATACGGCCATCTTCCGGATAAATCAGGATGGAGGTACGCAGGTTGATGTCCTGGGGCAGGCCTTCAACCCAGAACTGGTTGTAGCCACCCACACCACCCTGTGAAGAATTGCCGTCACTGGCGGCTGCGGCTGCGGCAGCACGCTCGTCACGGGCAATGACCTCTTCCGGTGTATAGAACTGACGATCACCGTAGTCCCGCGGACGCTCCAGCGGCGTGTTGGAACTGAAATTCCATACACCACGCAGATCTGGTGTACCCCATTCAGTGCGCGGCGCCTCGAAACCCTCATCATGATCATCAGCCTGACTGCTGACAGCTGTCAGGGCCATGGCACCGGCCACTGCAGCTGCTATGGCTGCTGATAAAATAGTCTGTTTTTTCACGTTAATCTCCTCAGAGAGCTTGATTTCAACTTGTCCCTCGGCATTCCCTGCGGTAACAAATTTCCAGAAAATCGGGTGATAGTTGCACAAATTATGGACTTTGCAGAGTAATCCAGCCCCTATTATTATTCAAGCCTATGGCAGACCATACCCGATATAAAGACAGTTTTGGGCGTCAGACTGCGGCGGGCTCCCTGTGTCGGGCATTGGGCCGGGTGTTGGGCCAGGCCCGGCGCTACAGCCGCTACTATTGACACCCTGTTATACCGTCAGACCCCTGTCATGTTAAATTGCTTACGCAAACCTGATGTTTTTTGGAGAACCCATGATCCCCTATTCCTTACTCGATCTGGCGCCTGTGGTACAGGGCAGTACCCCACGGCAGGCGCTGCTGAATTCGCGCAGCCTGGCTCAGACAGCAGAGGCCAGCGGCTACCAGCGCTTCTGGCTGGCCGAGCACCACAACATGACGGGCATTGCCAGCGCTGCCACGGCGGTGGCCATTGGTTATGTGGCCGAAGGCACGCAGCGCATCCGCGTCGGCTCCGGCGGCATCATGCTGCCCAATCATGCCCCGTTGATGGTGGCCGAGCAGTTCGGCACACTGGCGTCACTTTACCCCGAGCGCATCGATCTGGGCCTGGGCCGGGCACCGGGGACGGACTCTCTGACCATGCAGGCATTGCGACGCTATCAGGACAGCGTCGATCAGTTTCCGCGCGATTTACAGGAGTTGCAGGGTTATTTCCAGCCGGCTCAACCAGGCCAGGCCGTCCAGGCCGTGCCCGGCGCCGGGTTGAAAGTACCTCTGTGGCTGCTGGGGTCCAGCCTGTTCAGTGCGCAACTGGCGGCGGCGCTGGGCCTGCCTTTTGCCTTCGCGTCGCACTTTGCCCCGGACCATCTGATACAGGCGCTGGATCTTTATCGCAGCCGCTTCCGCCCCTCGGAACAATTGCAAACGCCATACTGCATGGCGGCCGTGCCCATGTACGCTGCGCAAAGTGCGGAGCAGGCACGGGTGCTGATGAGCTCGACACAGCAGCAGTTTATCGCACTGCGACGAGGGACGCCTGGCCCGTTAAAGCCACCACTGGAGAATATTGAAGCGCATTTTTCTGCCGCCGAACTGGCGGGCGCTGATCATGCGCTACGCGAGGCGATCATTGGCGATCCGGAGGATGTGCAACGGGGAATAGCGCGCTTCATCGATCGCACCGGTGTCGATGAAATCATGTTCAGCGCGCATATTTTTGATCACGAGAAACGCCTTGACAGCGTTCGCATCGCTGGCCAGGCCTGTCAGACTCTGGCCCGACAGACAGCCAGCGCCTGAGCCTGAGCCTGCTGCAGAGCTGGCTTCAGGCGGGCTGCTTGCGCCACACTGACACCTGGCTGACGATGTATTCGTATTTGCGTCGATGTTCACGAATCATGAAAGGCAGGTCCTGGTGATGCACCAGCTCATAACCCGGCAGCAGCTCGCCCAGTTTCGCCAGTGCCGCGGCACTGTCGGGCCCATCAACAAAAGCGTCCACCGGTGTGTACTGCTCCATCCAGGTATTGGGTGACGACAGCACCAGCACACCACCGTCACGCAGCAGGGCATCGGGCCCGGTGAACTGACGCAGGCAGGCGGCCGGGTCTGGCAGTCGACACAACAGGTTACTCATCAGCACCGCATCAAAACGCTCGCCGCTGTTTTTATCAACCCCAATCCCTGAATCAGCCAGACGGGTCGCATCGCCCTGAACAAACTCAACCCGTGACCGGTCAATGGCGGTCGGCACTCTTGCCATCATCGGCGTGGTGTGACGACCGCTTTCCAGCCTTGAGTAAGCCAGGCTGCCCTGGCGTTGCAGGATGCTCGCGGCGTCAATAAATGCCTGACTGTAATCCAGGCCCAGTACGCGCTGGAAACGCCGGGCCAGTTCGAAACTGGCCCGGCCGGTGGCACAACCCAGATCCAGAACAGCGCCATAGGATTTGGCGAAATCGCCCACCAGCTCGGCCATGGTTTCCATAAACAGGCGGGTATCCGGGTGTCCGACGGCAGCCCTGATTTCGTCATCACGCTGGTCGGCGCGCGACCCCCAGTGAAACAGCATGTACTGATCAAGCAGCGCATTGGTTTCATAACGTTTGCCGCCATCCTGACGCACCACTTTGTCGTCGCCCTGCACCAGACGGAACCCGGCATGCTGAAAGAAATGCGGCCGGAAGTGGAAGCGTGCCCAGACGCTGGCTTCATCTCCGGTACTGATGAACGATCCACCCATGATCATCTGATGCTGATCATCAAAGCAGGGCGTACTGAAATCGACGTAATACGGATGAATGGCAAAGCCGGGCAACGCATGGAAGGTGTTTTCACTCCATTGCCAGACATTGCCCAGCACATCGTGGAAACCCTTGCCGTTGACTGCGTATTTTTCCACCGGTCCTTCACTGCCGCTGTGCAGGTTGTGGTTGATGGGCCGCTGACCCGGTGCCAGCGTCGACTGATCGCGCATGACCGGGTCGCTGGCAAGCAGGTCGACGGCGGCTGATCCGCTGAGCCCGGGCTGTTGCTGGCGTACCGACTGCCATTCCTCGTCGTGCAGCGCCAGGTGTTCTTTCTCACTGGCCAGACGGTATGGTGTGGTGACGCCGTCGCGCTCGGAGCGCCAGGCACAATACGCCTTCGCCTCATAATAGTTGACGATGGCCGGCCAGTCCCATTGCATGGGCTCAACACTGAACAGGGTCCGCAACTTGTATTGATGCGAGCCTACCGGGCCATCCTGGACCCAGAATGTCGGCCAGCGGGTATTGCGGAACCGCCGCCATGCCCAACCCTGCTCGCTCCAGTACTGCTCATCAAGATAGGCACCGGAGCTGACGAATTCATAGAATTCGCCATTGCTGATCAGGCGCTTGCTGGCGCGAAAGGCGTTTACTGTCCGTGCATCCGCACCGTATTCATTGTCCCAGCCGAAGGTAGGCCAGTCCTTGGGTTTTCCCACCGACACTGTTTGTGCACCCACGTCGATCATGGGGTTTGCTTCCGGGTAGTGTTGCCCCGCCACCGGTCGCGCGAAGCGTGTCGGGGGATTTTTGGCCAGCGGCAGCGCCGGCCATTGCGCTGGCGCGCGCAGATACTTGAGGGGCAACTCGCGCATCAGGACACTGGAGGTCTCCAGGTGAATGCGCTCATGTTCAAAGCACATGACAAGCGCCCAGCCGGGGCTGTCCATGGTGACCGGATTGTCAAACTCGGGGTGCAGACTGATCAGCTGATGCACGGTCTGGTAGACCTGGTGTCGATAGTCGCGCGCTTCGGCAACAGTCGGCCATATATTCTGCTCACCCTCGTGCAGATCATCCCAGCTCATTTCATCAACGCCGGTTTCGAACAGAATCTCGAAGTGCGCATTCAGTGGCTTGTCGAGCAAACCGGCGACCAGTAATTTATTGATGTAGAACGTGACCGGATGCACGTAATAAAAAATCAGCGGGTGACGGGTCTTGTGATAGGGCCTGACAAAATAGGCTTCCTCACTGATCAGCGCCGAGAACAGGGTTTCGGTAAGCTTCCAGGTGTTGTCAAAGTAATCAAGCAGGGCCTGACGACCGGCGCTGATGTTCAGTCCCGGCAGGCTGACCGCCTGTTGCCCGCGCCATCGGGGTTCTTTCTGGGGTGCTTGAGTGCCCGGGTCCGAGACCGGGGCGGAGTCAGCTAAAGCTCGAGTCATGAGCAGGTATCCTGTATTCTGGCAAAAATCATTCTGGCTAAAACCGTTATTCAAGAGGCTATTATCTTGCGCAGCAAACTCCCCCAGGTGGGTACCACCATCTTCACCGTGATGACGAGAATGGCACAGGCACATAAGGCCATCAACCTGTCGCAGGGATTCCCCGATTTTGATTGCCCGGAGGCACTGCGTGAACGTGTCTCATTCTACCTTAACGACCGGCGCAATCAGTACGCACCGATGACCGGCGTGCCTGCGCTGCGCGAACAGATAGCCGTCAAGGTCGAGGATCTATACGGCTGCCGCGTGGATGCAGATCAGGAAATAACCGTGACGTCGGGCGCCACCGAAGCGCTGTTTGATGCCATCCAGGCGACTGTAGGCACTGGCGATGAAGTCATCATGTTTGATCCGGCCTACGACTCCTATGACCCGGCGGTGCGCCTGGCAGGCGGTGTGCCCGTGCACATTCCCATGCGCGCGCCTGCCGCCGGTCAGGGCTGGGGTATCGACTGGGACCGGTTCGCCGAGCAGATTACTGCGCGCACCCGGCTGGTAATCATCAATTCCCCGCACAATCCCAGCGGCTCGGTGCTGACCCGCCAGGACCTGGACACGCTGGCCGGGCTGATCCGTGACCGCGATATTCTGCTGCTATCCGACGAGGTCTATGAACACATGGTGTTCGACGGTGGCCGCCATGAGAGTGTGCTTTGTCATGACGAGCTCAGAGCCAAGAGTTTTGCCGTGTTCTCCTTTGGCAAAACCTACCATGCCACCGGCTGGAAAGCGGCCTACTGCGTTGCACCACCGGCATTGACTGACGAGTTCCGCAAGGTGCACCAGTTTGTCACCTTTACCTCAACCAGCTTCATACAACATGCCATTGCCGACTTCATGCGTGACTGTCCCGAGCATCACCGGCAGTTGCCTGACTTTTATCAGCAGAAACGTGACACCTTCTCGGCGCTGCTGGCCGACTCGCGATTCAGCTTCACGCCCTCGGCCGGCACCTATTTCCAATGTGTCGACTACAGCGCCATCAGTGACCTGCCTGACATGGCATTTGTCACCTGGCTGTGTGAGGAAAAAGGCGTCGCGGCAATACCCTTGTCGCCATTCTGCGCTGAAACACCGCAATCGCGGATCATCCGTTTTTGCTTCTGCAAGGACGACAGCACGCTGGAAGCCGCAGCAGCGGTATTGCGAGCCCTGTAACCCATGTCTCCCGATCAGGCGGCCGAGCTGCTGGCACAGATTCGTGACGTTGCCGCATCATTGGGTTTTCAGCAACTGGCCGTGACCGACATTGATCTGAGCGCCTACCAGCCACACCTGGATGCCTGGCTGGCGCGTAATTTTCATGGCGATATGGACTATATGGCCCGCCACCGGGACCTTCGCCTGCACCCTGAAGACCTGCACCCGGGGACCATTCGGGTGCTGAGTGTTCGCATGGACTACAGCCTGGAAAAGGAGCAATCGCTCACTCCACTAAAAAGCCGGAGCAAAGCCTATATTTCACGGTATGCGCGCGGCCGCGATTATCACAAGCTCATTCGCAAACGCTTGCAACAACTGGCCGAGCATATTACCGGGCTGACGGGTCCCATGGGTTACCGTGCGTTTGTCGACAGTGCGCCGGTGCTGGAACGGGCACTGGCGGAGAAGGCGGGGCTGGGCTGGATCGGCAAAAACACCATGCTGCTCAACAAAAAAGCTGGCTCATGGTTCTTCCTGGGCGAGCTGTTTACCGATCTGCCACTGCCTATCGATGAGCCGGTCAGTGGTCACTGTGGTTCATGTACCGCCTGTCTGGACATTTGTCCGACACAGGCCTTTGTCGGGCCCAATCAGCTGGATGCACGACGCTGCATTTCCTATCTCACCATTGAGCTGAAGGGCAGCATACCCGAACATCTGCGGTCGGCGATCGGCAATCGTGTATTTGGCTGTGATGACTGCCAACTGATCTGTCCCTGGAATAAATTCAGCCAGCTCAGCAATGAGGGCGATTTTGCGCCACGTCACGGGCTGGATAACGCCGAACTGAGCGAGCTGTTCATGTGGAGTGAAGAGACTTTTTTGCGCAATACCGCCGGGTCAGCGATACGCCGCACCGGTTATGAAGGCTGGCTGCGCAATCTGGCCGTAGGCCTGGGTAATGCACCCAGCACCATCCCGGTACTGACAGCGCTACAAAGCCGTCAGCAGCATGCGTCTGCCGTGGTGCGCGAGCACGTGGCGTGGGCGCTGCAGCAACATGAACGGCGCGGAGTCAAAGTTTAAAAAAGTGCTCGCGATAATATTGCAGCTCGCTGACGGAATCACGGATATCATCCAGTGCCTGGTGACTGCTGGTCTTGGTGAAGCCGCCCAGCAGATCCGGGCGCCAGCGCCTTGCCAGCTCCTTGACTGTGCTGACATCCAGATTGCGGTAGTGGAAAAAGGACTCCAGCGTCGGCAGGTACTTAACCAGAAAACGTCGGTCCTGGTGCACGCTGTTGCCACACATCGGTGAACTGCCGGTTTCCGCGTACTCGCGCAGAAAATCCAGAGTCTGCTGCTCAGCGTCGGCCTCGTCAGCGCGGCTGGCACGGACACGGGCAACCAGTCCGGAATCACCATGTGTGCGCTGATTCCATTCATCCATTCCTGCCAGTACCGAATCGGACTGATGCACCGCGATCACCGGGCCTTCGGCCAGAAGGTTCAGATCAGCGTCAGTGATCAAGGTGGCAATTTCGATGACCCGGTCGGTCTCTGGCTCCAGGCCGGTCATTTCCATATCAATCCAGATCAGGGTTTTGCTTTTGTCGACAACAGCCATGATGATTCATCCAGGTTATGCGCATCGGGGTTAGTGTCCCGAGGTTTATTTTGGTCGCGCGGGGTCCCACGGGGCACCCATTGTAATAGAATGCCGGGTCATGGCCAAACGACGACTGAACGAACATCAACTGCGGCGCATCAGCAGCCAGCAAAAAGCCCGCGGCAAGCGGACGCAACCGGCTGCGCACAACACCGACAGCGACGCTGAAGCCACACTGGGACCGGAGCAGGAAGGCCTGATCGTCTGCCACTATGGTCAGCAACTGGATGTGGAATCGCTGAGTGACGCAACCCGGGGCCAGCTTTTCCGCTGTCACCAGCGCAGCAATCTGCCGCCCCTGGTGACCGGCGACAAGGTCATATGGCAGGCCGAAGGCGACAGCACCGGCATCATCGTGGCACTGGTACCGCGCCATTCAGCCATGAGCCGGCCCAATGCCCGCGGCGAACAGCGCAGCATCGCTGCCAATATCGACCGGGTCGCAGTAGTGTTCGCACCGGTTCCCGAGCCCTTTGGCAACCTGCTCGATCGCTACCTGGTCGCCATTGAACACCTGCGCCTTAAACCCCTGCTGCTGCTCAATAAATGCGACCTGATGCCGGAGGAAACCAGCAATCACAGCGCCGATGAAGCTGCGCTGAAAGTTTCTGACCTGTTAAAGCTGTATGCCGGTATCGGCTATGACACGCTACGGGTGTCCTGCCATCAGCCGGCAACCATTGATTCACTCAAAGACATGCTGAGTGGTGAAACGGCTGTGTTTGTCGGGCAATCCGGGGTTGGCAAGTCCTCACTTATTAATACCTTGCGTGGTATCGATGACGATGACAATGCGGCCGGCGCCGCCGATGTTGGCGGTCTGTCCAGAGGCCGGGCGGTGGGTCGCGAAAAAGGGACACACACCACCACGGCCACAAAACTCTATCACCTGCCAGGAAGCGGAGACCTGGTCGATTCACCGGGTATTCGTGAGTTCGGCCTGTGGCATATCGAAGCAGAGCAATTGATGTACGGCTTTGTGGAGTTCCGGCCCTACGCCGGACAATGCCGATTCCGCGACTGCCGCCACCAACAGGAGCCTGGCTGCGCGCTGCTAGCCGCGGTCAAAAAGGGCAAGATTCACCAGTCGCGACTGAAAAGTTATCACCATATTCTGCAGGAACTGGGCCGCGGCTGAACGCTGTCCTCAGAATATTTCCGGCAGATCATCGGGCAGGGCATCTTCTGGCGGCGCGCCACCTTCAAGCTCGGAATTTCTGGTTCCTTCCATGATCCGACGCTCGGCCAGTTGATTGAGGATCATGATGACGATGCGTCGGTTGGAGGCGTCTTCCGGGTTGTCCGGCAATAGCGGCAATGAAGAGCCCATACCGATGATCTGCGCGAACTGATCAAAGTCCATACCACCTTCCACCAAAGCCCTCCGTGCCGAGTTGGCGCGGTCTGCCGATAATTCCCAGTTGGTGTATTGTGCAAAATCACTGCCAAAGGGCACGCTATCGGTATGCCCATAGATGCTTACCTTGTTGGGAATATCCTCCAGCACATTGGCCATTGCCCACAGTACTTCCAGCGCATAGGGCTGCATCTGTTCCGAGCCCAGAGCGAACAGAGGGCGATTTTCCCGGTCAACAATCTGTATACTCAAGCCTTCATCGGTGACGTTCATCTGCAAACTGTCGGAGAACCACTCAAATTCCTGATTGCCGGCGATTACCTCTTCCAGCTGGCCCTGCAGACTCTCCAGAAGCTCGGTTTCACGTAAACGCGCCAGCTCGATGTACTCTGCGCTTTCAAGCTCATCCTGTGCCTCGACGGCCTGTTCCAGGTCTTCCTGCACCAACGCCAGGCTGAGCCCCTGATTGGGAAGTGTCAGTGGCCGCCCCTGCAAGTCCAGCACATAGGGCGTGCCTCCATCACCGTCACTGGCCAGGCTACGTGGGTCTGAAAAGTATCCCGCAATCACCATTTTTTCCAGTTCGGTTGTGCTTTCAATCAGCCAAAGCACCAGAAAAAATGCCATGAGTGCCAGGGCAAAATCCGCAAACGCAATTTTCCACGAACCGCCATGGTGGCCGGCTGCGTACTTTTTCACGCGTTTGATGACTATGGTCTGTTCTGACTTTTCCAAAACAACTCTCTTTCGCGACGGAATTTAATATCAATTAGCGGCTACGGATGTGCTCGTCCAGTTCACTGAAGGATGGGCGGTCTCCCGAGTACAGAGTCTTGCGGGCAAACTCAACGGCCAGCTGCGGTGGCAAGCCGTTTGAGGTAGCCACTATCGCCGCTTTAACACATTCAAACATCTTGATCTCTTCCTCGGCCACAGCACCCAGACGATTGCTCATGGGGCCGATAAACCCGTAGGCAGCAAAAATGCCCACAAACGTACCAACCAGCGCTGCCGCGACGCTTTGACCCAGCGCTTCGGGCGGACCGCCCAACTTCTGCATGGTAATCACGATACCCAGTACCGCCGCCACAATACCGAAACCCGGCAGCGCATCTGCAACCCGATGCACGGCATGTGACGGCTCACTCAATTCATGCATCTGGGTTTCTATTTCAGCATCGATCATGGCCTCGATTTCATGTGGAGCCATGTTGCTGGTGGTCATGATACGCAGGTTGTCGGTGAGAAATTCGATAATGCGCTTGTCTTTCAACAAGGCTGGATAACGGGTGAAAAGTCCGCTTTCCGCGGGCACCTCGATGTCACCTTCGATGGACATCATGCCTTCGCGCCGCGCTTTGTTGAAAATATCAAACAACAGGCCCAGCAGATCGAGGTACAGTTTTTCACTGGTGGCGGAGCCGAAGATTGCCCGAGGCAGCCGTTTGCCGGTTTCCTTGACCAGATGCATGCTGTTGGAAATCAGAAAAGCACCCAGCGCGGCGCCAAAAATGATAATGAATTCTGATGGTTGCCATAAGACGCCGAGCACACCGCCGTGCATGATATAGCCGCCGGCCACACTAAGCAGCACAACCACAAACCCAATAATAAACAACATGACCTGCTTGACCTCCAGCCAGATAAAAATGCGCCGCTCTCATTACATCGGACATTTACCGGAAATCATTAGCCCGACGAGCGTTATTACGCCAAACTTGTACCTGCGGACCGGCTTGATTAAGCTGGCGCCTGACCAATTTGATGGCTACGCACTACAGAGGAACTATTCCGCTGTAAGAACAGGATTTTTATGAAAGATTCGCTTTTCATACTTTTGCAGTACCTGGCACCTCAGCATTTGCTATCCAGAGCGGCAGGTAAACTGGCAAGCTGCCAATGGTCTTTTATCAAAGCGCCGTTCATTCGCTGGTTTATCCAGCGCTACCAGGTTGACATGAGCCAGGCACTGGAACCGGACCCGGACGCCTATGGCTGCTTTAATGCTTTTTTCACGCGCGCACTCAGGTCAGATGCACGGCCATTGCACGGCGACGATGGCACCGCAGTGTGTCCGGCTGATGGTGTCGTCAGCCAGCTGGGTCCGGTACGCGACGGCCTGTTACTGCAGGCCAAAGGCCGTCGCTTCGGTCTGCAGACTTTGCTGGGCGGCGATTCAGCGCTGGCCAGCGAGTTTGATGAAGGCTGTTTTGCCACCATTTATTTGTCGCCACGCGACTACCACCGCGTCCATATGCCCCTGCCAGGCACATTGCGCGAAACAATCTATGTGCCCGGCAAGCTGTTTTCGGTCAATCAGTTGACGGCTGAACGGGTAGACGACCTGTTTGCGCGCAATGAACGCCTAGTCTGCATTTTTGATACTGACGTCGGGCCCATGGCACTGATTCTGGTGGGGGCCATGATCGTGGGCAGCATCGATACCGTGTGGTCGGGTCAGGCTGCCCCGGCTCCTCACGGGTTGCGCAAGACTGACTACCGGCAACAGCGACCCGCTGTGCAGATCGCGCGCGGTGGTGAAATGGGCCGGTTCAAACTGGGTTCCACCGTCATCGCAGTATTTGCCGAGAACCGCGTCGAACTCAATGCGGCGCTGGGGGCGGGCAAGGGTATCAACATGGGCGAAATGCTGGGCACGGTGATCGCCGAGGAAGACCGGCGCAGATAACACCGACGCTGGCCGAAAGCCGGGGAAACCGCTAAAATCGCCCGCCCGGATTCAGCAATGGCCAGATATCCCAGACTACCGAGAGATTGTTATGAACAAATTTGAAAATGTAACTGTGGTCAAGGCCGCGAATATCTATTTCGACGGCAACGTGACCAGTCGCGTTGTCGAGTTCGACAACGGTGATGTAAAAACGCTGGGCATCATGATGCCGGGTGAATACCGCTTCGGCACAGAAAAGAAGGAAATCATGGAAATCATGTCCGGTCAGGTAGAGATCCTGCTGCCGGGCGAAGACCTGTGGCGCAAGATTGCCGGCGGCGATACTTTTGAAGTACCTGCTGATTCAGCCTTCGACATCAAGGTGATGGCTGTCACCGACTACTGCTGCTCGTATATCGGTTAACCGCGGGTTAGCCGGACTCCTGGCTGCCAAGAAAGGTCTGGTAGGCGATATTGCCGGTCTCTTCCTGAAACTGATAGGGGATCTTGCGCACAAAATCGTTAAACGCGGTGGCATCTTCCGGTGCCACCTGCAACCCGACGAGTACCCGCCCATAAGCAGCACCGTGGTTCCGATAGTGGAACATGGATATATTCCATTGTTCGCCGAGCAGATCCAGAAAGGTCATCAGGGCGCCGGGGCGCTGAGGAAATTCGAAACGGAAAACCCGCTCATTCAATGCCTTGTTACTGCGCCCTCCGACCATGTGCCGTATGTGCAACTTGGCCGCTTCATTATGGGTCATGTCATGCACTTCGAAGCCTTTGTTGCGCAGCGTGGCGATCAGCTTTTCACGACCACCAGCCGGGTCATCGATTTCCACACCGACAAATATTTTGGCGGCGGCTGAATCTCCATACCGGTAGTTGAATTCGGTGACACTGCGCTTGCCCAGTACCTGGGAAAAGCGGCGAAAACTGCCCGGCTTTTCATCCAGGGTAACCGCCAGCACCGCTTCACGGCTTTCACCCAGCTCTGCCCGTTCGGATATATGACGCAGCCGATCAAAATTGACATTGGCACCCGTCACCATTGCCATCAGGCTCATGCCGCGAAGTGACTGCTCCCGCACTGCTTTCTTGAGCCCGGCTATGGCGACCGCCCCAGCCGGCTCGGTCACCGCCCGGGTGTCGTCAAAGATATCCTTGATCGCTGCACAGATTTCATCGGTGGTCACTGTCACCACCTCATCAACACAGTGCTTGAGAATCTTGAAGGTTTCCCTGCCCACCTGATTGACGGCAACGCCATCGGCAAACAGTCCCACCTGCGCAAGCTTGACCCGACGCCCTGCTGCCAGAGCCGCTTTCAGGCAGGCAGAGTCTTCCGCCTCAACCGCAATCAGACGGATTTCGGGCCGGATATATCTGATATAGGCCGCCATGCCGGCCATCAGTCCGCCGCCACCCACGGGCACAAAAATGGCATCCAGCGGACCACTGTGCTGCCGGATGATTTCCAGCCCGACGGTGCCCTGACCGGCAATCACATCCCGGTCATCAAAGGCATGCACAAAGGTATACCCTTTTTCTGCCACCAGCTGCATGGCAAATTCTGCCGCTTCATTGTAGGTATCGCCGTGCAGGATCACCTTGCCACCCCGGGAACGTACACCGTCGATTTTGATGGCCGGTGTTGTGACCGGCATGACAATGACGGTATTGATTCCCAGTGCGGTACCGGCCAGCGCCACCCCCTGTGCGTGATTGCCGGCACTGGCGGCAATCACCCCCCGTCTGGCAGCCTCGGGTGTGAGACGTGACATCTTGTTATAGGCGCCCCGCAGCTTAAAACTGAACACCGGTTGCAGGTCTTCGCGCTTGAGCCAGACATCATTTTCCAGACGCCTGCTCAGGGACGCAGCCTTGTGGATAGGGCTCTCGATGGCAACATCATAGACTTGCGCAGAGAGGATATCTTTTACGTATTTGTCCATGCCAGCTGCCTTGTTGCGGTGGTAAAGGGGACGGAGGATATTAACATAGGCGTAAAGGGGACGAAGGGATTTAAAGGGGACGGAGGCATTTAGCTTGCTAAAAGCCTCCGTCCCCTTTAAATCCCTTCGTCCCCTTTATGTTAATATCCTCCGTCCCCTTTTTAAGAACGACAGGAAATCACCATGGACCAGAATGAACTGAAGAAAGCCGTTGCCAGAGCCGCTGCCGATTATGTCAAAAGCCGTCTGGATGAACGAACTGTGGTGGGCGTGGGCACCGGCTCAACAGCCAACTTCTTCATTGAGTATCTGGGTGAGTTCAAGCATGACATCCAGGCCACCGTGGCCAGCTCGGAAGAAACGGCCAAACGGCTTAAGGCGCTGGGCATTCAGGTCATTGACCTCAATTCGGCATCGGAAATCAGTGTGTATGTAGATGGTGCTGATGAGGCCAACGAATATTTGCAGTTGATCAAAGGTGGCGGCGGCGCGCTGACTCGCGAGAAGATAATTGCTGCGGTGGCCAAAGAGTTTGTCTGTATTGCAGATGGCAGCAAACTGGTGAACGTACTGGGCCACTTCCCTTTACCGGTAGAAGTTATACCCATGGCCCGCAGCCACGTCGGACGGGAAATTGTAAAACTGGGAGGCGACCCGGTTTATCGGGAAGGTTTTGTCACCGACAATGGCAATATCATTATCGACATCCACAACATGAGTATTGTGGATCCACGAAAACTGGAGGAACAGCTCAACCAGATCACCGGTGTGGTAACCAATGGACTGTTTGCAACAAGGCCGGCTGACAAACTAATTCTGGGAACAAAGGATGGCCTCAGAACCATGAGCGTGTGATACCCGGATTCTCTTTCTGCGGGATTCAGGCGATATGCATCCTGATCGACAAAAATCAAAGCAATGGAATCTCGCTGGCCAGTCTGCTACCAGTTTGGATGTCAGTGCACGGCAAATAAAAAAACGCAGGGGTTTTACGCCCTGCGTTTTCGTATTTTACAGAGGATTTACGTTCTCTGCCTGAGGCCCTTTCTGGCCTTGAGTTACTTCCATAGTAACTTTCTGGCCTTCGTGCAGCGTCTTTCTTCCAGTACCGTTAATGGCACTAAAATGGACGAATACGTCCTTTCCACCTTCCTGCTCAATGAAACCGAAACCTTTCTCGTCATTGAACCACTTAACGGTACCTTCTACTTGCTGTGACATATTGCTCTCTTGCTATTTCCAAGGGACTGACCAGAAAACCTTCCAGGCGGATCCCGATATTTATTAACACAGTTGACAAATGTGACAACTGCTGGATTCGACACTGAACCCTAAAAACAGTGTACCGCTATATTTTGTCGCTGGGAATACAGTTTTTACCGAAAAACGACGAAATATCCGCTTTTTCAGTAAAATTATCGCGAAAACTGTGATCTTCGTCTCAACTATCCGGCAAGTCCCCGAATTCAATCAAAAATTTTACCGGGATTCATGACCTTATTGGGATCAAAAACCAGCTTCAAGGCTTTCATACTGGCAATTTCCGCCTCACTGCGACTGTACTGAAGATAAGGCTTTTTCAGCAGACCAACGCCATGCTCAGCAGAGACACTGCCGCCATAGGTTTTGACTGCGTCAAAGATGTCATAGCTGACTTCGCCGCATTGCCGGAAGAACTCTTCCTTGGCCAGTGCATCCGGCTTGAGGATATTCAGGTGGACATTGCCGTCGCCGATATGGCCAAACCAGATGATCTCGAAATCCGGGTACTGACTGGTGACGATGGCATCGACTTCTTTAAGGAAAGCCGGCACTTTCGATACCTGCACGGAAATGTCGTTCTTGTACGGCGTGAACCGGGAGATGGTCTCGGAGATGTCTTCACGCAGTCGCCACAGACTGCGTGCCTGAGTGATATTCTGACTCATGGTGCCGTCCAGTGCCCAGCCCTGTTCGACACAATGTTCAAATACCGACATGGCGGATTCCATCACGGCTTCACTGGTATTCTCGAACTCGATCAGCGCATAGAAAGTCCCGACGGTCTCAAATGGGCGTTGCAGACCTTTCTCTGCCATAACATGCAGCAGCGCTTTTTCCGAAAAGAACTCAAAGGCACAAATATCCAGAGCATTCTGGAAGGCCTGCAGCACATGCATGGTTGCTTCCAGGTCATCCACCGCCAGCACCAGCACGGTCGGATCCTTGGGCGGTGTTGCCAGCGCCATGGTCAGCTCAACGATAAAACCGAGTGTGCCTTCCGAACCGATAAACAGATGGCGCAGATCATAACCGGTGGCATTTTTGACCAGCCCGTGATTCAGCTCCAGCAATTCCCCCGTGCCGGTGACCACCTTCATGCCCATCACCCAGTCCCGGGTCAGACCATAACGGATGACCTTGATACCGCCGGCATTGGTGGCCACATTGCCGCCGATCTGACTGGAGCCCGAGGAGGCAAAATCCACTGGATAGAACAGACCTTTGTCTTCGGCAAACTGCTGCAACTGCTCGGTAATGACCCCCGGCTGGCAGACCACCTGGCGATCCACTGCGCTGAAATCCAGAATCTGGTTCATGCGATCAAACGCCACCACCACTTCACCATTGGCGGCAACCGCACCGCCACTCAGACCTGTGCGCCCGCCTGAAGGCACCAGCGCGAATTGCTGCTTATTGGCCAGGCGCACCAATGCCTGCACTTCCTCTATGGATCCGGGAAAGACAATGGCAGCCGGGTTTGGTTCATAGACCTTGGTCCAGTCCTTGCCAAAAACCTGAAGGGATTCATGATCAATACTGACTCGGTCCGGTCCTACAATTTCAGCCAGAGTGGCCGCCAACGTCTGCTGCATCGCGCTCATTACCAGGATTACCTTTTATGTTACTGACGGCGTTTATGGTACCATAGCGCGCCTCAAACTTGAGAGAACCCGCTGAGAGATACCGCATCGTATGAAACCTACATCTCTGGATAAAAGCAAGATTCGCTTCCTGTTGCTGGAAGGCGTTCACCAAAGCGCCGTCAATACGCTGCATGAAGCCGGCTATACCAATATCGAATACCTGAAGACCTCGTTGTCCGAAGACGATCTTGTTGAAAAGGTTAAGGATGTACACTTTATTGGTATCCGCTCCCGCACCCAGTTAACCGAGCGCGTGTTTGATGCAGCAACCAAGCTGCAGGCTGTCGGCTGTTTCTGCATCGGTACCAATCAGGTCGATCTCAAGGCGGCACTGGTACGCGGCGTACCGGTGTTCAATGCACCTTATTCCAATACCCGCAGCGTCGCCGAGCTGGTTATCGGCCAGACTATTCTGCTGCTGCGCCGCGTACCGGAAAAGAATGCACAGGCTCACCTGGGTAACTGGCAAAAAGTCGCCACTGGTTCTTTTGAAACCCGCGGCAAGAAACTGGGCCTGATTGGTTACGGCAACATCGGCTCGCAGCTCAGTGTGCTGGCCGAGTCCATGGGCATGAAGGTTTACCTGTATGACATCGTCACCAAGCTGCCATTGGGCAACGCGGTACAGGTACCGTCCCTGAAGGAACTGATGCAGACCTGTGATGTGATCAGCCTGCATGTGCCGGAAACACCGCAGACTGCCAATATGATTGGCAAGGAACAATTGAGCTGGATGAAGAAGGGCAGCATCCTGATCAATGCATCACGCGGCACGGTCGTCGACATTGACGCACTGGCCGATGCGCTGGAGACCGGCCACCTGGCAGGTGCAGCAGTAGATGTATTCCCGGTCGAACCGCGCTCCAATGATGACGAATTCATTTCGCCGCTGCGCAAATACGACAACTGCATCCTGACGCCACACGTTGGCGGCAGCACCATGGAAGCGCAGGAAAACATCGGCATGGAAGTCGCGGAAAAGCTGGTTCGTTACAGCGACAACGGCTCGTCTATTACGTCCGTGAACTTCCCGGAAGTGGCGTTGCCATCGCACCCCGGCATGCACCGCTTGTTGCATGTGCATGAAAACGTGCCGGGTGTGCTGTCACAGATCAACCGTATCTTCTCGGAAAGTGGCATCAACATCTGTTCGCAGTATCTGCAGACCAATGACAAAATCGGTTATGTGGTGATGGATATTGCGGAGGAGGACAGTGATATCGCATTGGACAAACTGCAGGAGATTACCGGCACCATTCGATGCCGTGTTCTTTGGTAAACGCTGAGATACGTAGAAATTTTTAGAAAGCGGTCGGGACGGGGGTAGGTGGCCTCGGACCGACCGCTTCCTTTGCGCTCACAGCCGGCGGGGCGGAACTCGACCTCGCGGCTCTGCCGCTCGGGACTCAAACAGTCCTCCCGCTGATCGGCTGTGAGCACAAAGGAAAAGCGCGGTCTGATTGGTCCGACACCACCTGCCCCCACCCCGCCCTTGTGCCAAATTTAATCACCAACGACTATACGACCTAGCGAATGCCAATCAGGGCGACATACCTAAACGTTTAGCGCTAGGGCAGGGAGTGCAAAGGAAGCGGTCGGTCCAACGTGTCCCTCCCACTTCCTGACCGATCTGGATCGAAGTGCTACTTCAAACCGTATTTATCGCTCATTTCCTCGAGCGTATAAATCTTACCAATGCGACCGGCATGCCCCGCCGTACCGAAGGCTTCCAGTCGATCCTTAACGATGCCTTTCATCGCCTTGATGGTCGGAATCAGGAACTTGCGCGGATCAAATTCAGACTTGTTCTCAGCCAGGAACTTGCGCGCCGCACCCGTGGAAGCCAGGCGCAGATCCGTATCAATATTGACCTTGCGCACGCCGTGGCGGATACCTTCCTGAATTTCCGACACTGGCACACCGTAGGTTTCCGGGATTTCACCACCGAACTCGTTGATGATTGCCAGCCATTCCTGTGGCACAGATGATGAACCGTGCATGACCAGATGGGTATCCGGTATACGGGCATGGATCTGTTTGATGCGCTCGATCGCCAGTATGTCGCCGGTGGGCGGACGGCTGAACTTGTAGGCGCCATGGCTGGTACCCACAGCAATGGCCAGCGCATCGACGCCGGTGTCGGCAACAAACGAGGCGGCTTCTTCCGGATCTGTCAGCATCTGTTCGTGGGTCAACTGACCCTCCGCTCCGATGCCATCTTCTTCGCCCGCCATCCCGGTTTCCAGTGAGCCCAGGCAACCGATTTCACCTTCCACCGACACGCCACAGGCATGCGCCATCTGCACAACCCTGCGCGTGACGTCGACATTGTAGTCGTAGTCAGTGGGAGTCTTGCCATCCACACCCAGTGAGCCGTCCATCATCACCGAAGAGAATCCCAGTTGAATGGAGCGCTGGCAGACGGCCGGTGATACACCATGATCCTGATGCATGACGATGGGAATGTGCGGAAACTCTTCAATGGCTGCGAGAATCAGGTGCCGTAGAAAATTTGAACCTGCGTACTTGCGTGCACCAGCAGATGCCTGCAGTATCACCGGACTGTTAACTTCGTGGGCAGCCTCCATGATGGCACGTACCTGCTCCAGATTGTTCACATTGAATGCAGGCACGCCGTAGCCGTGCTCGGCCGCATGATCCAGCAGTTGTCGAAGACTGATAAGTGCCATGTCAATTTCCTCTTGTTAGTTCAATTTCCAATGTTATATGTCTGCTCGCCGGAGCTGATCCGGGCGCAGCAAAATCATTCAATCCTGACCGCGGGATTCCAGCATGGCCACTGCCGGCAACACATCACCCTGTACAAACTCCAGGAAAGCACCGCCGCCCGTGGAGATATAGGAAACCTGATCAGTTATTCCGAAGGTATCGATTGCGGCAATGGTTTCGCCACCACCGGCAATGGAGAAACCGGTATTGTCGGCGATGGCCTTTGCTACAGCCTGGGTTCCGCCGGCAAAGGCATCAAACTCGAAGACACCCAATGGTCCGTTCCAGATGATGGTTTTCATGCCGGCGATGATACCGGCCAGCTTGACAGCAGTTTTGGGACCGATATCCAGTATCATGTCGTCGTCCTCTACGTCGCTGACATCCTTGATAGCGGCCTGGGCATCGGCAGAGAACGCCTTTGCCACCACCACATCAACTGGCAGTGGAATATTGGTTTTCTCCATCAGCGCGCGAGCAGTTTCCACCAGATCTGCTTCCACCAGGGATTTACCGACCGGATACCCTGCCGCCAGCAGAAAGGTATTGGCGATGCCGCCACCGACGATCAACTGGTCGGTCTTGTCAGCCAGGCTCTCCAGCACTTTCAACTTACTGGATACTTTGGCGCCACCAACAATGGCCAGCATCGGGCGCTCTGGTTTTTGCAGGGCTTTTTCCAGCGCATCCAGTTCGCCGGCGAGCAACGGGCCGGCGCAGGCGACCGGTGCGAACCGGGCTACACCATGGGTACTGGCCTGCGCGCGATGCGCGGTACCAAAGGCATCCATGACAAACACATCACACAGCGCGGCATACTGTCTGGCCAGTGTTTCGTCATCGCTTTTTTCGCCCTTGTTGACACGCACATTCTCCAGCAACACCATCTCGCCCTCAGCAGGCAGTGCCGCTTCAGGGTTCTCCAGATAGTCAGCAACCAGACGCACATTGATGTCCAGCAGATGACCAAGATGGGCAGCAACCGGCGCCAGCGACGCCTCTGGCTGATCTGCAATTGCTACGCCTTCTTCAGGACGGCCCAGATGCGACATCACCATCAACCGGGCGCCAGCATCCAGTGCCAGTTTCAGTGCCGGCAAAGCGGCAACAATGCGGGTGTCGTTACCGATCTGACCGTTCTTTACTGATACATTAAGATCTTCGCGTATCAGCACGCGCTGGCCGCGGAGGTTTAGGTCCTGCATCCGTTTGATAGTACCTGATGGTTTTGTCATGAGTCTTAGCGGTCCTCCCAGACCAGATATCGTCTACAGTTGCCGAATCAGATTGGCCACATCCAGCATGCGATTGGCGTAGGCCCATTCGTTGTCAAACCACGCCAGCACCTTGATCAGATGCGGTCCACTGACCCGCGTCTGACTCAGATCCACAATCGCGGACCTGGCGTCGTGATTGAAGTCGCATGACGCCAGTGGCTCATCAGTACACGCCAAAACATCGGGCATCGAATTGTTCGCCGCCAGCCTGACCGCCTTGTTGACCTTGTCGATATCCGCATGGCCGCGAACCGTGACGGTCAGATCGATGGCCGACACATTCAGCGTGGGTACACGCATCGCCTGCGCGGAGAACCGTCCATCAAGGTGAGGCAGAATACGCCCGATGCCTTTGGCAATTTCCGTATCCACTGGAATGATTGACTGCACCGCACTGCGGGTCTTGCGCAAATCCTGGTGATGGTAGGCGTCAATGACCGGCTGATCATTCATGGCCGAATGTATGGTGGTGATGACACCGTACTCCAGGCCAAAGGCCTCGTCCAGGCACTGGATGACCGGCACCACACAGTTGGTGGTGCAGGACGCCGCCGAGATGACCCGATGCTCGGCCTGCAACGATTCGTGGTTGATGCCGTACACCACGGTAGCATCAACATCGCTTTGCGCCGGTTGTGAAAACAGTACACGTGCGGCGCCCGAATGCAGATGCCGTTCTGCGGTCGCACGGTCATTGAACGTGCCCGTACATTCCAATACCAGGTCAATATCCAGTTCGTGCCAGGGCAGCGCGCCAATATCTCGCTGTGACAACAAGGTGATAGCCTGGCCATTGACCACCAGATTGCCATCATCGTCCAGTATCACGTCACCATGGAACCGGCCATGAGTGCTGTCATAGCGGGTCAGATGCGCCAGCGTGCGCGCATCCGTCAGATCATTGATGGCCACAATCTGCAGATCCTGGTGCGCCGCACTCTCATGCAGTGCACGCAACACGCAGCGTCCAATCCGGCCATAACCGTTGATCGCCAGCCGATAGGGCATAATATGATCCCGCTTTACTTCAACAGTTCTTCGGCTTTGGCAACAATGTTGTCTGCGGTGAAGCCGAACGCTTTCATCAGTGCCCCACCGGGAGCCGACTCACCAAAACTGGTCATGCCCACCACGGCGCCATCCAGGCCCACATACTTGGTCCAGTATTCAGCAGCCGCAGCTTCTACCGCCAGACGCTTGCGCACCGCCGACGGCAGCACTTGCTCACGATAGTCGGCATCCTGTGCGTCAAATACATTTGTCGATGGCATGGAGACCAGGCGTGCTTTTACGCCTTTGCCCTGCAGGGTTTTCACGGCATCACGGGCAATCGCCACTTCAGAGCCGGTGGCAATCACAATCAACTCAGGCTGGCCCTGGCAGTCTTCCAGCACATAGGCGCCTCGTTCGATGGCGGCCAGCTGGTCGTTGTCGCGCGCCTGATGTGGCAAGCCCTGACGGGAAAATACCAGTGAGGTCGGACCGTCTTTGCGCAACAACGCGTGTTTCCAGGCCACTGCCGTTTCCACGGCATCGCAGGGCCGCCACACCGACATATTGGGTGTGATGCGCAGGTTGGCCAACTGCTCGATTGGCTGGTGCGTCGGGCCGTCTTCGCCTTGACCAATCGAGTCGTGGGTATAAACGTTGATGGTGTGCTGTTTCATCAGCGCCGCCATGCGCACGGCGTTGCGTGCATATTCCATGAAGATCAGGAAAGTGCCGCCATAGGGAATGAAACCACCGTGCAGTGCAATGCCGCTCATAATCGCAGTCATGCCAAATTCACGCACACCGTAGTAGATGTAGTTGCCATCGGCACTGTCAGTGATCGCCACACTGCCTTTCCAGAGCGTGAGATTTGACCCGGCCAGGTCAGCGGAGCCACCAATCAGCTCCGGCAGGATCTCGCCAAACGCGGCGATGCTGTTTTGTGAAGCTTTGCGTGATGCGATACTTTCGCCTTTCTCCTGACAGGCCGCGATATGCTCGGCGGCACGTTCGGCGAAATAACCCGGCAACTCGCCTTTCAGACGCCGCACCAGTTCCATGGCCAGATCCGGATGCGCTTCTTCATAACGCACCAGCTTTTCTTTCCACTGGGTTTCAGCCTGGAAGCCGCGCTCACGGGCATCCCAATCCTTTCGTATGTTGTCCGGCACATCAAATGGCGGATACTCCCAGCCCAGTTGCTTGCGGGTGGCGGAAATTTCATCATCGCCCAGTGGCGCACCGTGGATGCCAGCCGTACCGCTTTTGCCTGGCGAACCAAAACCAATCGTGGTGCGACAACGGATGATACTGGGGCGCGAGGTTTCCTTGCGGGCGGCTTCGATTGCGCTTTTGACCTGTTCCGCGTCATGGCCATCGACTGCCAGCACGTGCCAGCCATAGGCCTCAAAGCGCTTGGTGGTGTCGTCGGTAAACCAGCCTTCAACCTCGCCATCAATGGAGATGCCGTTGTCGTCGTAAAACATGATGAGCTTGCCCAGGCCCAGCGTGCCCGCCAGCGAACAGACTTCGTGCGACACGCCCTCCATCAGGCAGCCATCGCCGGCAAACACGTAGGTAAAGTGGTCGATGATGTCATGATCAGGACGATTGAACTGCGCCGCCAGGGTTTTCTCGGCAATGGCCATACCCACCGCATTGGCCAACCCCTGACCCAGCGGACCGGTCGTGGTCTCCACCCCGGGCGTGTAACCAAACTCAGGGTGTCCGGGTGTTCTGGAGTGCAATTGACGGAAGTTCTGCAACTCCGACATGGGCAGATCGTAGCCGCTCAGATGTAACAGCGCGTAGATCAGCATGGAGCCGTGCCCGTTGGACAGGACAAAGCGATCGCGGTTCATCCACTGCGGATTGACCGGATTGTGCGACAGAAAGTCGTTCCACAGGACTTCGGCGATATCGGCCATGCCCATCGGTGCGCCGGGGTGGCCGGAATTGGCTTTCTGGACAGCGTCCATGGCAAGAGCGCGAATGGCATTGGCGCATTCTCTGCGCGAGGTCAGTCGGGTGGACATACGAGTGGAGCTCCTGTACGCGGGGTTCGGGTCGTAGAAAACGCGTATTTTCCCGCAGTTGAGCCTTATTTTCCAGACATATCCGGCCTGCCACCGCATATTGACGGATATACCTTGCGGTTCCGCCAGCAACGGCAGGCATCACACAAAATTCAAACGCAGCAATGGCTGAATCCGGTCGCGCCATTCGGCGGGTACTGCGGCCCGGTCGGCATACTCGGGCCAGCGCCTGGCCACTGAGGTAACCTCGTCAATGATATCGTCGGCGCGGCCGCGTTTCAGCGTCGCCAGCCGGGCGCAGGCCTTAAAATCCAGCAGGGTAAAATGATCCTGCTTGCCGTTGAGCCGCATCTGGTGACGCGAGGTCCAATCCCCGTCGGGATTGTAAGAGAAGGTAAGATCAAAAGCCGGCGACAGCGACCACTGTCCCTGCCGATCCATCAGGAATGCAATATTTTTAGTATGGTCATCCTGATTACGCATGATGATGTTGAATACCATGCGCCGGAACTGTTGCTCAATGTCGCTCGCTGGCAGATCCAGCTGTCGCATGACCTGTAATGCCTGCTCGTAACTGTAGGCGCCGGCTGCGTTGTAATCAAAATGGGCCAGCGCACACAATGACTGCATGTGCAGCTTGTCGCCAGTGTCGGTGCGATCAAAGCGCCGGGTCATGAAGTGGTGCCGCCCGCCTTCGCTCAACAGGCGACTATCGGACATGAGAATACCGGCGTCCCGGGCCATCAGATAGTAGGCATATTCAATTTGCCCGTATCCCTGGGGGTCGGCCAGTTCCTTGTCGCGATTGGCGCTGACACCATCAAATTTCAACAGCCAGTGCTGATAACCGGCATCAACGTCCAGTTGCCCGGAGCGCACATCACCGGTCTGCGGGTGCCAGGCAATCACCGCCTTGGCCCGCGCGCCGCCAGCCGACGTACCCACCCGCAGGATATCCCGCAAACCGGCCGGATCCTCATTGTGCAGATTGGCGCTAAAACCTTGCCGCTGTGTCAGCACCTGCGAGGCCAGATCAACCAGCTGGGCAATATCAATGCCCTGCGAACTGCCGGCACGCGGCCCGGTGGCCGGCGCAAACTCCAACGCCCCCATGGCACGGCGGCCTACGTAGCACAGACGCTCGACGGCATTGAAGCTGTCCGGGGGACGCCCCTGACCGGCCAGCCATGCGTCAATCAGCGCGTGACCAAACCGATCCGGCAAGGCATCGGCGACCAGCCCGGGCAGACCATGGTAGGTATGCGTCGCCAGCCCCGGAAAACGAAACACCTGTTTACGCACGCCAGGCAACGGCATGGTCAGCGGCGCCACCTGGATGCCACTTTGCGCGAATGCCTCATCATATTCAAAGCTGGCCACCGCTGAGCGCTCATCCAGAGCCACGGCACCGATAGTGCTCCCCCATAACCTGACCTGTGCCAGCGTCGTCATTTGCGCTCATCTCCCCAGATCCAACGCGAACCAGAAGGCATATCCTGGTTTTCTTCCGTACGGGCATCAGGTTGATGGTGGCGTGGGCTGGCTGCATCGCCTGCTGGCTGCCGGGTTCGCACCCGCTGCGGTATTTTCCGCTGGCGACGCAGAAGCTCCATGGGGCGGGGTATCGGCGGCGGGATCGCGACATCCAGCATCGACAACATATCCAGCGCCCGTAACACGCGAATCAGATTCGGAAGCTGGGAGGCGCCACCTGCTTCCATGCGCTCCAGGGTGCTTTTGGAAATGCCGGCTTTTTCCGACAACGCCTGCTGGGTCAGTCCGGCATCAATACGATAGCGGCTTAGTCTTTGTCCCAGTTCCGCCAGAACGGCATCGTCCGACAAAACCTGATTAATGGGTACGGGGGAATGATGCACAAAATTACTCTTCATATAGAAAGATATATTTCATTATAGGGCTTTATATCGTCATGTATAGAGAATTAATTGGCATCCAATATAGTTCTTCATATTTGACGAATAAGAGATATTATAATTATTTATTCTTTATATGTGATGAATTAAAAAATAAATCCATCTCGATGCTTATCGCCGGAACTCTCTATCAAAATATTTTGATATAGTTCTGAAAGCTGTTATAGTTCGCGCCCTATGAGTGCCAATCCGCAAACAATAGACATCAATGCTCACCTGACCCAGGTCGGCAAAACCGACGAACTGGCGCGCGTGTTCAAAGCCCTGTCGGACCCGCTGCGCCTGGATATCCTGCGCCTGCTGCGCGCGGAATCGTTTGGCGTGCTGGAGCTGTGCCGTATTGTAGGTGTGCGCCAATCCGCGCTGAGCCATCACCTGAAGATACTGGCCCAGGCCGGACTGGTATCCACCCGCCGCGAGGGCAACAGCATTTTCTATCGTCGCGCACTGCTGCTGACCGACGACCCGTTGTTGACAGTGCGGCAGTCAGCCTTTTCGGCACTGGACCAGCTGCCACTGCGTGAGGCTCTGGCCAGCGGGATTCAACAGATACATGACGAGCGATCCGAGCAATCATTGCTGTTTTTTGAGCGGCATGCCGAACGCTTCCTGGAAAAACAGGAACTGGTGGCAGAATATGCCCACTACCGCGACACCCTGCACGATCTGCTGGATGGACTGGAACTGCCATCGCAGCCGCAGGTGCTTGAAGTTGGCCCCGGTGAGAGTCCATTGCTCAGCGAGCTGGCTCACCGGTTCCGGAATCTGACGGCGCTGGACAATTCCATGGAGATGCTCAATCGCGCCCGCAACGCCATGGCGCAACGACTGAACAAAGATGACCTGGCATTGCCGGTTACCTTTATCCATGGTGACACCCGGGTCGCTCTGACGCAGGGGCTGCAATTCGACCTGCTGATCTACAACATGGTACTGCATCATATCCCGTCACCCCGGGAAACGTTTCAGGATTGCGCGCAGCTGCTGAATCAGCACGGCACGCTGTTACTGATTGACCTTAGCCACCACGATCAGGATTGGGTACGCGAATCCTGCGGTGATCTGTGGCTTGGCTTTACCGAACAGGATCTGGATGCCTGGGCAGAGGAAGCCGGACTCGACTGCGGGCAACGTGTCTATCTGGGGCTTCGTAATGGTTTCCAGGTACAAATGCGGATATTTACCCGAATCCATTAATCGACTGACTTTAATCGCAACAACTGACATCAGAAAAAAGGACCTTAAGCATGACAACTAGCTTATTCACCTCCGAGTCCGTGTCCGAAGGGCATCCGGACAAAATCGCCGACCAGATCTCCGACGCGGTACTTGACGCACTGCTCAAGCAGGATCCGGCCGCCCGTGTGGCCTGCGAAACCATGATCAAGACCGGCATGGTCATCGTGGCCGGCGAGGTCACCACTGAAGCCTATGTGGACCTGGAAGATATCGCCCGCAAGGTGGTCATCGACATTGGTTACGATCACTCGGACAAGGGCTTTGACGGACACTCATGTGCCGTCCTCAACGCCATTGGCAAACAGTCTCCGGACATCGCCATGGGTGTTGACGAAACCCAGGATCACGAACAGGGTGCGGGCGACCAGGGTCTGATGTTCGGTTATGCCAGCAATGAAACCGATGTATTGATGCCGGCACCGGTGACCTACTCGCATCGACTGGTCAAGCGCCAGGCAGAAGTGCGCAAGAACGGCACACTGCCGTGGCTGCGTCCCGACGCCAAGAGCCAGATCACTTTCCGCTATAAAGACGGCAAGCCCGTTGGCATTGACGCCGTTGTGCTGTCTACCCAGCATAACCCGGAGATTGAGCAGAAGGCGTTGCAGGAAGCGGTGATGGAAGAGATCATCAAGCCGGTGCTGCCTGCCGAGTGGCTGGATGCCAATACCAAGTACTTTATCAACCCCACCGGCCGATTTGTGATAGGTGGCCCCTTCGGTGACTGCGGCCTGACCGGTCGCAAGATCATCGTTGACACCTACGGCGGCATGGCCCGTCACGGCGGCGGTGCTTTCTCCGGTAAAGATCCGTCCAAGGTGGACCGCTCCGCAGCGTATGCTGCCCGTTATGTGGCCAAGAACCTGGTAGCCGCCGGCATCGCCGATCGTTGTGAGATCCAGGTTTCCTATGCGATTGGTGTGGCCGAACCGACGTCGATCAGCGTAGAAACTTTCGGCACCGGTCGAATCAGCAACGAGCGCATCGTTGAACTGGTCCGCGAGCACTTTGAGCTGCGCCCGAAAGGTCTGATCAAGATGCTGGACCTGATTCGCCCGATTTACTTCCCGACTGCCGCTTATGGCCATTTTGGCCGAGAAGAAGCTGCCTTCACCTGGGAAAAAACTGACAAGGCTGACGCTCTGCGTGATGCGGCCGGCCTGTAAACAGATTCATTCGCTTAAGGAATATTTATGAGCACCACCGATTATAAAGTTGCCGATATCAGTCTCGCTGAATACGGTCGTAAAGAAGTTGTCCTGGCACAGGCAGAGATGCCCGCGCTAATGGCGCTGCGTGAACGTTACAAAGCCGAGCAGCCATTGGCTGGCGCCAAGATTATCGGCTGTATTCACATGACCATTCAGACTGCTGTCCTGATTGAAACACTGATCGAGCTGGGCGCCGAAGTGCGCTGGTCATCGTGCAACATATTCTCTACCCAGGACCACGCAGCGGCCTATATTGCTGCCAAGGGCATTGCCGTGTACGCCTGGAAAGGGCAAACCGTAGAAGAAGGCGACTGGTGTATTGAGCAGACGATTCTGAAAGACGGCCAGCCCTGGGATGCCAACATGCTACTGGATGACGGCGGCGACCTGACTGGCATGGTTCACAATAAATATCCTGCCATGCTGGACAAGATTCACGGCATCACCGAAGAGACTACGACCGGTGTACACCGTCTGCTGGAAATGCTGGAAGAAGGTTCACTGAAAGTACCGGCGATCAACGTCAATGACTCGGTGACCAAGTCCAAGAATGACAACAAGTACGGCTGTCGTCACAGCCTGAACGACGCCATCAAGCGCGGCACCGACATGCTGCTGTCTGGTAAAAAAGCCCTGGTTGTTGGTTACGGTGATGTCGGCAAGGGTTCGGCACAGAGCCTGCGTCAGGAAGGCATGATCGTCAAGATCAGCGAGATTGACCCGATCTGTGCCATGCAGGCCTGCATGGACGGCTTTGAAGTTGTATCCCCTTACAAGGAGGGCAACAACACCGGCCGCCTGGAAGATATCGATACCGTACTGCTGGGCAACACCGACCTGATCGTGACCACCACAGGCAATATCGACGTCTGCGACAAGAATATGTTGCAAACGGTCAAAAACGGCGCGGTGATCTGCAACATCGGTCACTTCGACAATGAGATTGATACTGCCTATATGCGCAAGAACTGGAAATGGGTAGAAGTAAAACCACAGGTTCACCAGGTGTTCCGCGGTGATGCGGAGAAGAACCCGGAGAACTATCTGATTCTGTTGTCCGAAGGCCGACTGGTCAACCTGGGTAATGCAACGGGTCATCCCTCTCGCATTATGGATGGTTCCTTTGCCAACCAGGTGATCGCGCAGATCCACATGTACAAGCAGGCATTTGCCTCGCGCTCTGCAGACGAGAAAGCGCAGATGCTGCGCGTGGAAGTACTGCCCAAGAAGCTGGACGAAGAAGTAGCCGCGTTAATGGTCGGTGGCTTCGGCGGTGTCATGACCAGGCTGACTGCAGGCCAGGCCAAATATATTGGTGTGAAGGCAGAAGGTCCGTTCAAACCCGAGTCGTACAAGTACTGATCTTGTCAGACCCGTTACCGCAGGCTGTCGAGCTGGCAGCCTGCGGTTTTACAGAGAGAACATAATATGGATATCGTCGATACCGACGCACGCTTCAGCTTTGAGTTCTTTCCGCCCCGCACCGATGTGGGCGTCGAGAAGCTCGAAGTTGTTCATCGCGAGCTGGCTGCCCTGAAACCGGATTTTTTTTCGGTAACTTATGGCGCCGGTGGCTCTACCAAGGATGGCACACGACAGACTGTTACCCGTATTAATCAGGCGGGCTCGGATGTGGCGCCACATCTGTCTTTTGGCGGTTCCAGCCGCGAAGAAATCGGTGCGCTGCTGAAAAGTTATCAGGCCATGGGTATCAATCGCCTGGTGGCCCTGCGCGGGGACATCCCGTCAGGCACGGGCACCGCGTCGCAATACTATTATGCCAACGAGCTGATTGAATTCGTGCGCGAAACCACGGGTGATCATTTCCATATTGAAGTCGCCTGCTACCCGGAAATTCATCCGCAGTCGGACAGCTATGATACCGACATTGAATTTTTCAAACGCAAAGTAGAGGCGGGTGCCAACAGCGCCATTACCCAGTACTTCTACAATCAGGATGCGTATTTTTATTTTCTGGACAGTTGTGCCAAGGCCGGCATCGACATTCCGATTGTGCCCGGCATCATGCCCATCACCAACTTCACCAACCTGCAGCGCTTCAGCAACAATTGTGGGGCGGAGATCCCGCGCTGGATTCGGCAGCGGCTGCAGGCCTATGGTGATGACAGCGCCAGCATTCGCGAATTTGGTATCGAAATGGTACTGAGTCTGTGTGAGGACCTGCTGGCCGGCGGTGCGCCGGGGCTGCATTTTTACAGCATGAACCAGACCGATCCGGTGCGACAGATCTGGCAGCAGCTGAACCTGCGTTAAATCGGATTCCTGGCGGAGGCCTGAATGCGCTTGTCTCGATTTTTTACCGATCACACGCTCGTAGCCGACGCCGCTGTGGTGCTGGACGGTGACCAGGCGCATTATCTTGGCAAAGTACTCAGGACAAAACCCGGGCACCAGTGCCTGCTGTTTAACAGCAGGGACGGCGAGTTTCTGGCCGAAGTGACGGACGTCACTAAACGTGAGGTCCGGCTGCGTCTGATCGAGCCTCGCGATATGACACCTGACTCGCCATTGCCTGTGCATTTGGGGCTGGGCTTGTCGCGCGGTGAACGTATGGATTATGCCATTCAGAAGGCGACCGAACTTGGCGTCACCGAGATCACGCCGCTGTTCACTGAGTTCAGTGAAGTAAAGTTGAGCAACGAACGCGCCGACAAACGCGCCGCACACTGGCAGAAAGTTGCCATCAGTGCCAGCGAGCAATGCGGCCGCTGCAGCGTGCCGGTAGTTCACAACCCGATGCCGCTGGCAGATTGGGTGGCCGCAGTGCCTGCCGGGCAGGGCTACCTGTTGGACCACACCGGATCAGCGGGTTTTATTGGTACCGCACCCGATGCGGTGTGCCTGCTGGTTGGCCCCGAAGGCGGCACCAGTGATGCGGAAAAAGCACTGGCGATTGCGGCCGGCTTCACGACTGTCAGACTTGGGCCAAGGGTTTTGCGCACCGAAACCGCGCCTGTTGTTGCCTTGACTGCTTTGCAACTGCAGTGGGGTGACTTTTGATCGTTAAAGGGGACGGAGGGATTTACACGGCATGACCGTCTGGCCATGCCGTGTAAATCCCTCCGTCCCCTTTAACAGGCAGCCACAAAAAAGCCGGACTCAATGAGCCCGGCTTTTTTGTTGAGAGTAAACTCTCAGGGGAAGCGTCTTACTTGGTGAATTCCGGGTAGGCTTCCAGGCCACACTCGGAGATATCCACGCCCTGATCTTCCTCTTCTTCTGAGACCCGGATGCCGATGACGGCTTTCAGAGCAACCCAGACAATGAAGCTGGCCACGAATACCCAGATGAAGATGGTCAGCGCACCAATGATCTGGCCAGAGAAGCTTGAACCGTCGTTAGTGATCGGCACCAGCAACAGACCCAGCAGACCGCAGGTACCGTGCACAGAGATCGCACCGACCGGATCGTCGATCTTGATCTTGTCCAGGAAGATGATGCTGAACACAACCAGCACACCACCAATACCGCCGAACAGTGTTGCCTGCAGGGCAGTCGGCGTGGAAGGCTCGGCAGTAATCGCCACCAGGCCAGCCAGCGCACCGTTCAGTGCCATGGTCAGGTCAGCTTTGCCAAACAGCAGTCGGGCAGTAATCAGCGCAGCGATCAGGCCGCCTGATGCAGCAGCGTTAGTGTTCAGGAACACCATGGCAACTGCGTTTGAGTTAGCAACATCGGCCAGCTTCAGTACAGAACCACCGTTGAAACCGAACCAGCCCATCCACAGGATGAACATACCCAGTGTTGCCAGCGGCAGATTGGCACCCGGAATAGCGCGGGCAGTGCCGTCAGCGGCGTATTTGCCTTTACGTGCGCCCAGCAGGATCACACCGGCCAGTGCTGCAGCAGCACCTGCCATGTGAACGATTCCGGAACCGGCAAAGTCAGAGAAGCCCAGGTCACCCAGTGTGTACATGCCGAAGACAGACGCGCCGCCCCATGTCCATGCACCTTCCATCGGGTAGATAAAGCCGGTCATGACCACTGCAAAAGCCAGGAAGGCCCACAGCTTCATGCGCTCGGCAACCGCACCAGAAACGATAGACATGGCCGTTGCCACAAATACCACCTGGAAGAAGAAGTCAGAAGCACCCGAGTACACAGAACCACCATCAAAGCCTTCTTCAGCCTTGGATGCCAGTGCATCAGCAACCAGTGTGTCGCCGCCGGCAATGCCGGACAGGAAGTAACCGCCGCCGTACATGATGGCGTAACCGCACACCAGATACATGGTACAGGAGACCGCGAACAGTGCGACGTTCTTGGTCAGAATTTCAGTTGTATTCTTTGATCGTACCAGGCCCGCTTCCAACATCGAGAAGCCGGCTGCCATCCACATTACCAGTGCGCCGCACACCAGAAAGTAGAAGGTGTCCATTGCGTACTGCAGTTCAAAAATTTGGTTTTCCACCGTTATTTCCTCCGCTTGAGAGCATTAGTCAGCTTTTAAACAGCTGCTTCTCCAGTTTCACCAGTTCGGATACGGATTACCTGAGCCAGGTCCGCAACAAAGATTTTCCCGTCACCGATTTTGCCGGTATTGGCTGCCTTGGTGATGGCCTCGAGTGTCTGATCCAGCAGATCGTCACCGATGGCTACTTCAATCTTCACTTTGGGAAGGAAATCCACCACGTATTCTGCGCCACGGTACAGCTCGGTGTGGCCTTTCTGACGGCCGAACCCTTTAACTTCGGTCACCGTAATGCCCTGCACGCCAATCTCGGACAGTGCCTCACGGGCATCGTCCAGCTTGAAAGGCTTGATAATCGCCGTTACTAACTTCATATGTCGCTCCTTACTTGTTAATACCTGCGCCGCCTATTCAGTGCAGATACACCTGAAACTCACTATGCACGGCCCGTGCCATATTGAATATCCACTTTTAATTCAGATAGATACGTATTTGAACGGTGGGCAATACGCATTATGGCGGTAGGAAGAAAGCAATGACGCACCATCCTGGTGCATTGCATTTTTTGATCGCACCACTATTGCCCGCTGGTTTAAAGGGGTTTAAACCTTTAAATCTGCTAAAGTTCAGCTTTGAGGAGGAAGGGTTATGACAAAGCGCTCGATTATTGATGACATCAGCGAACAGATAAGCAGGGTATTGCCGCAGGTCAGCGCTGCCGGCGAAGAGGTCAGGGAAACAGTCAGGGGCGCGGTCAAACAGTCATTGGCCAAAATGGATCTGCTGACACGCGAAGAGTTTGATGCCCAGGCGCGCGCCCTGAAGCGTGCAGAAGAGAGAATTGAGGAGCTGGAAGCAGCCGTCAAGGAGCTGGAGACACACTTAAAGCGCTGATGCCACGATAGCTGGCTGCCTCCGCCAGATGTCCCGGGGCAATGTGCTGACTCGATTCGAGATCTGCAATCGTTCGCGCCAGCTTGAGCAGGCGATGACAGGCGCGGGCCGACAGCCGCAGTCTTTCAACGATCTGCTGCAACAACGCATCACTGTCCTTGTCCAACCTGCATACAAGGTCCAGCTGCGCCGCTGACAGATGACTGTTCAGTACACCGGCCCGGGCCAGCTGCCGCTGTCTGGATGCCACCACCTCTTGTCGCAGGCTGGCGCTGCTCTGCGCGGCGCTACCCTGGCCGACGGCCGGCGAAGGCTCCCGCCCCATCAGCTCACGATAATCCAGCCGCGGCACTTCCACATGCAGATCAATGCGATCCAGCAACGGGCCTGAGATTTTCTCCAGATAGCGGGCGATACGTTCGGGTGTGCACCGACACTGACCCTGGGTGTCACCATGATAGCCGCAGGGGCAGGGATTCATGGCAGCCATCAGCTGAAAGTGTGCTATCTTATGATGAACCCTTGAAATCCGTTGATTCGACTATGCCAAAAGCCATTTCCTACGTAAGGTTCTCGTCTGGCACCCAAGCCAAAGGTTCGACTTTGGAGCGCCAAAACGCACTGATTTCTAAGTGGCTTGAAGAGCACCCAGAGGTTTCCTTATCGAGCCTTAGTCAACAAGACTTGGGCAGAAGCGCATATAAAGGTGATCACTTAGATCATGGCCTAGGTAAGATACTAGAAGCTATTGAGCAGAAAAAGATAGTAAAGGGTGACTACGTACTCGTTGAAGCCATCGACCGAATAGGGCGATTGAGTCCTACGGATATGATTCAGCTTATCCAGAATATAGTGTCGTCTGGAGTCACAATAGTAACTCTAGAAGACGATGTTGAATATTCCAAGGAAGGATTCGACACCGCCTACTCAGACCTATACATGCTAATAGGCAAAATCCAGCAAGCTCACGACTACTCAAAGAATCTATCTAGACGAATCACTGCTGCCTACGAAAGCAAGCGTAGAAAAGCGAAAAAGGGCGAATCCATACGCATCGCTACCAGTTTCTGGCTAACTACGACAGGTAGCTTGATACCAGAAAAAGCAGAATTCGTAAAAGAATGTATTGACCTATACCTTAGAGGGTACGGAACAAGGCGCATACTCATTGAGCTTGACTCAAAATATAGCTTTGCGAAAGACATACACCCATCAACAATTAAGCGATGGCTGACCAACAAAGCCCTATTAGGAACATGGACAAATAAGGGTGATGAGATTTCTGGAGTATTCGACGCACTTGTCGACGAACCGACTTACTACAAAATACAACGGGAATTTAGGCGCCGAGCAATAGAGATGTCCCCCGAGGAGACCTACGGATTATCTGGATTGGTAATCTGCGGTGAGTGCGCGTCTAGGTACTACTTCCGCCGTAAAAGACATAAAGACTACATAATCATATATTCGAACTGCTCAACTTATCTTAAACGAGGAAAACTCCATTGCTCGAATAACAGAGCATGGCCATACGAAGTACTACAGGCAATCTTTCATTGGACTTATGACGACACACTAGCAAATACCGTTTGGGATGATACCTTAAACCAGCTGAGTGAGAAGGCAGATACCTTACGATCAAAACTAGAGGATGTTGAGCACAAAAGAGAGAAAGTTCTAAAGCTATATATGGATGCACAGAGTGACGATGCGCTATACAAGGAAACTCTGGACGATTTAAAAATAGAAAGCGATGCAATACGAAAGGACTTGATTTTTCTTGAGGCAACTATAGAAAAGACAGTATTCATGTCGGAGGATTATAGCAATAAAGATATCATATCAGAGACACTGGGTAAGGCCGACACACAATTTACAGAGATTCAATCAGACCCAATATATTTGCGTGATCACCTCAAAAAAATTGGATATCGCATCACACTCAATTGTGACATAGCAGAAGCTCGTACCAACATTGGGATCGAGCGTTACTCGTTGAAGAAACGAAGCCAGCTATATGGCTGCTACATAGTTGAGCTAGTACTACCGAAACATTCAATGATTGATGGCTCCACAGACGAACCGATGGCTATTCCGAGCGAAACCATGTATCTCGCTATTAGCAGAAAAGGTATCGTTTGCTCAGAGCCTGATATTAAATCCCTGAGCGATACCCTCTCCCAAAGAACAGAGTCTGATGAATACCTTCTGGAGTTCCCTCAATGAGTTGGCTCCGGTATACGCGGCCCAATGATACACAAAGGACTTATATTCCAACTTACACCATCGTACTCAGCCACTTCCCAGCGACCGTGGAACGTCGATTTGATCCAATAAAATCCCGGCTCTAGCTCGTTCTTGTGGGCTGACATCTTTTGTCCTTTAAGGGTAGAAATAAGCTAATTGGCTAAGTAGACAGTAACAATATATGGTGTTATAGACTATTGGCCTGACAGTTTCAGGCATCAATTTGGGAATAATAAGAATGAAAAAAGTCCTCCTAGTATTGATTCTGGCATATTGCGCTCCGAGCCTATTGCTAGCACACCCCGGCAGAACCAACGCTGAAGGGTGTCACAACGATAGAAAGAACAGCACATACCACTGTCACAACTCAGGCAGACCGGCTCCTCAACAGACAGCACCCAGCGCCAGCAGCTATTCAAATAGGGCCAATTCCGGCTCTTCAGGTCAAGTCTATTTTCGCAATTGCACAGAAGCTAGAGCTGCTGGTGTTACCCCTATCCGGCGTGGTCAGCCCGGATACGCATCGCATTTAGACAGGGACAATGACGGGATTGCTTGTGAGTGACCGGCTAAGCCAATTGAAAAGCATTTATGAAATATGGAACTGGGTCATATGATATCTGAGCTAACCAACTTCATTCTACAAAACTATGAGTGGATATTTGGGGGCATTGGCGTGAGCCTTATCTCAGGAATGCTCATCACATTCTCACGAAGAAGGCATACTAATGTTCTCAACCAAAAGAGTGGCGACAACTCGGTAAATATCCAGATCGGAAAATACTCTCAAGGCGAATCTGAGAAGAAGAAATGATCAATAAGAGAAGTCAGTCGTCGGGTGACAGCTCACTAAATATTCAAACTGAGGTAATGAATATAAATAGTGGTTTGTCTATAAGTCACGTCAGGGAGCTTGCTCTGGAAGTATTTGATGCAAACTTTCACAGGCTCTCTGGTGTCGCAAGAGAAGTCGCAGAAGCCAGAGCTCGAGAATTTACCGATCACTTCATTGCTCAATTATCCAAGAAAGCTCCTGACGCATTGGAGTCTGCCAAGGACCCCGACTTTCAATACGCTATTTTTCACGCTCAAAAATCATATGTTAGGGCCGGTGATCGTCAGCTAGGAAGTATACTTGCCGATATTTTAGTTGACCGCGCTCAAAAAAAAGAAAGAGACCTAGTGCAACTATGTTTGAATGAAGCTATTTCTGTAGCGCCTAAACTAAGCAGGGCTCATTTGGACATACTGGCATGCCGTTTTCATTTGGCTTACTTCCAGAAGGAAGATATTACAAATGTAGAGGAGCTCGTAGCTTACATAAATGACAATATACTAACTTTTTCAGGAAGCATTGCCGAATCTGAGTACGATTACGATTATCTTATCTATGCTGGCTGCACCCGGAAAGCAGACAATGCCTATAATGCGAGTCAACTTCTAAGATCAAAATATCCTATGTTTTTCGTTAATGGATTTTCGAGAGGTCAGATGGAGCTCTTGGAAAGAGAGAATCCAAAAATCGCGAACTTCATAATCCCGTGCTTCCAAGACAACACTAAATTTCAGGCAAGAGTTATGACTCAAGCCCAAATGAATGCCCTTGCTAAGGACATTGGGGTTCCTCAAACTCTAGTGGGAAAACTTATTCATACTACTGTTAACGGCAATATGGAGGAGTATGAATGCAGCAACTATCTGGTTTCTATATGTCCACCGTTAAAAGAGTTTTTCGATAAATCAGGTCGTGGTAGTTTTCAGCGAATGGAATTGACTGGTGTTGGGCTAGCTATTGCCCACGCGCATTCAAGGCTCATCACTGGATTAAATACAGACCTATCTAATTGGTTGAATTAGTTGTTTGTTAATCGCCTAGCGTCTGGCGCTGACTGTCTCATTCCTTTAAAGAGTTGGTGACCAGAGTGACGACCACCAACTAAACTCGAAGTAATACGATTTTATCACCTGCTGTGACACTGCGGGCAGCAGTACGCGCATCCGTCAGCACGCGGATAGATTCTCTTTGCTGCGAGAACGGCTGACTGACAGTTGGAATGCTCTCCAAGCGAGAGCTGGTTACTGGTATCGGGAAGATGGTTGCATCCAGAGCTGAGGTTATGCACCTCATGGTCTCCGGTGATGGGCTGGGCATTCATGTTCACACAGTATCTAGCCATTTCTAAATCCTCATAATGAGTTAGGTAAATGGCTACTGCTTTAATACAGCCACATAAACCTACATGGGGTAGATACAGGAGTTTTCAACCCCTACATATAGTTTTTTACGATTAGTCTACATGTCGTCAACTGGACTCTGTACTGCGCGGATACTCAAGGAAAAGGGTAGCTCCTTCAGTTTCGTTATTATTTCAAATCTATGTCACTGTGTTCCATGTTCTTTTTATCGTACTGAGAGAGACCCCCAGTTTATCAGCGACTGCTCTTTGTGCCATTCCATCGCCCTTGAGCTTAGCGACATCTTTAACGTTCACTGCTCTTGGTCTTCCCAGCTGTTTACCCTCTGCCTTTGCTCTTGCGAGACCACTTTGTGTTCTTTCGACAAGTAAGTCCTTTTCCATCTGGGCTACTGCTGCAATGACAGACATTGTCATCCTGCCCGCTGCGCTTGAGAGATCAACCCCCCCTAACGCGATACAATGAACTCGAATACCAAGACTTGTTAGTTTTTCGACTGTTGAATGTACATCGACTACGTTACGCCCAAGTCTATCGACACGGGTGACAACTAGGATATCTCCTACTTCCATCCTGTCTATGAGCTTGCTGAAGCCCTTTCGCTGACTCGTTGGGACGCTGCCACTAACTGTCTCCTCAACGACTCTCTGTGGCTCTATAGCGAAGCCTGCGGCCTCTATCTCGCGGATTTGATTAGCAGTTGTTTGGCTCAAAGTGGAGACACGGCAGTAAGCAAAGGTACGAGACATAATGAATTCCTGTGGGGTGTCATTAATTATGGTGTCAGAATAACATAGGGGTCATATATGTCAACGGCTATTTTCTGACACCAATAAAGAAGTTGTTTTGACTGGTCTCTTTAACGGTCGTTTTTGAGCCTGTACTGCTCTGTTGTGCTGGTAAGTCGAGGACAATTGGCAATTGTAAGATTCAGTGGGATACTGAATAAACTTCTGGCAGGCGATCCTACATGCGAGTCTATTACTACACTGCTGAGCGATACGCGCTGTCAAATATCATCAATGAGCGCATTAAGATTTCGCTGTTGGATGAGCTTAATGATCCATTCGAGTTTTTGGGAGTGAACCTTGCAGACAGAGAATTACGAAAGGCATTCGAAGCAGGTAGGGATGCAGTCGCAAAAGAATTTGGCACCATTAGCTTTTCCAGAAGCTCAAGAAACCCTCTACTCTGGGCTCACTACGGAGACAAGCATAGGGGAATCTGCTTAGGCTTCGACATTGATGATGATCACATAAATGAAGTTAATTATTTCCCAGAAAGAATGACCGCCACCGTAGACATGGAGAAAGAGTTCGGCGGCCTTAACGTAGAATTTGTCGAAAACCTACTATGTTCGAAGTATCTGGGCTGGAGCTACGAAGACGAAGTCAGGGTTATTGTTCCTCTAGAGATAAAAGACTCAGCAGGCCACTATTTTTATGATTTCGAAGGCAATATGGAGCTGAAGGAGGTCATTCTAGGCCCTCGGTATTAAGCGACAATTAACTTGGCCGGTCTAGCGACAATTATCTTGGCCGGTTGATCTGATATGGTTCGACACAGCAATGGAGGAATCGCTGTGTCGGGTAAACATGTTACAGATCAACAA